>Ga0206800_1034_pt1 | contig 26839 bp, 22 predicted proteins | sample Alteio_BWOrgCont_64_FD_152898 | JGI IMG/M metagenome (GOLD analysis project Ga0206800, IMG submission 152898) | Enriched cells from forest soil in Barre Woods Harvard Forest LTER site, Petersham, Massachusetts, United States -... | ecosystem: Environmental > Terrestrial > Soil > Temperate forest >... | reverse complement strand
CCTGCTTATAAAGACTACGTCATTAAAGCAAAAGTCATCGAACTGTTTACAGTGGCACAGCCCACCAAACTGGCCGTGACGGCTGCATTAATTTCGGGTACACCGGCAGAAGAAATCAATAACCAATCGCTCGGGCTTGGTACAATCGAAAATATCGGCAGAGTTCAAGCAATCACAGTGGACAGTGGGATTATCACCATCACGGGGAATTCCAAAGCCCTTGAGATCCCAGACGATAAAACGTTTGCGCTGGCCTTAACCCCAAAAGCACAGAACGGAACAATTGCTTGGGAATGCAGTGCGTCGCCTGCCGATCTCAAAAAGTATGCGCCCAGTCATTGTACCAGTCCAATTGAATAAGGGTATTACCAATTCTCTTCGACAGTATCGGGCGCTGGAGCAGCAGGTTTTTCTTCACTCGAACTACTGCCAGTATTAAAAGTCTTCCTAAATTCAGGAACAACTTTAGAATGCTGGTTTGTGTTTCGAGGTGAAGAATCATTCAAAAACTGGCGCATCCGCTGTTCTTGTTCTTCTTGCTCCAAAGGCGTGCTCGGCTCTTGGCTTTTACAAGCGCTGACAGAAACACACAATAAGGCTAATAGTATATATTTCATGATGTACATCCTAAAAATACCCAAAAATATCGGTCACAATATGTAACAACACCTCGATCACAATCAACCAAATAATGGTCCACTCTAAACGAGACGAATGTTGGTGATTAAGCTCTGCTGCCAACATGTCGAACAACTCTTGCAAAATAAGGAGCCGCTGATTTAAAACACTGACACGACGTTCGCGATCCAAATAGTGCGCGACCAAATCATAATATGATTCTAAATCGGAGTGCTCCCAAAAAAATTCCGGAGTGTCTAATAATTCCTGATGTAAATTCACTGAACTGCGATCGATAAACAATCGCCCCATCATGCGGCGAATGTCTTTACGCGACAGTTTTATACTGCCTTGTTGCGCTAATAATTCAGGCAACTCTTTCGTTAAATGGATGGTTTTGCGAATCGTCCGTTCAAAAACCCCGAGCTTAACAGACTGCGCTAATCCATGAGAAAAAGCGAGTTTGGTCACAATTTCTCGATCTGGCAAAATAATTTCATCATCTTCTATTTTGGCAAGTGTTCCATAGTGATAGTCAAAGACATCGTCTTCGATGAGTTCCAAAGGCTGCTGCTCGAAAGCCCGAAGCTCTGTTTGAGTATGCAGTTCTTGTTTTTCATCTAAGCCCCAACAAACCAATGCGCCATAAGAGAAGAAAAAGACATCCCCCTCCACTGATTTGTCCGATCCAGACGCTGAATGAACTTTAATATGGAGAACTTCGCGAAAACGAGTGACTGTATAGGAAGACTTTAGATAACTAATAAGTCTAACTAAATCGTATGAAGTTGCCGTACAGTATGCTGTGCATCGCATGTTGCGACCAATGTTCCCTTTTGAATGTGGTACAATCCTAGCATATTTGTGACACACCTATATAGGTTTAGATTAACTAACTTAGCTGAGAGTACGTGCATGGCTCAATATATTTTTTCAATGAATCGCGTCGGCAAAATTATTCCACCGAAGCGTGAAATCTTAAAAAACATTTCACTGTCTTTTTTTCATGGCGCGAAGATTGGGATCCTGGGATTAAATGGCTCCGGTAAATCAACTCTGCTGCGAATTATGGCGGGTGTTGAAAAAGATATTATTGGAGAAGCTGCACCGCAAAAAGGGATTAAGATTGGTCATCTTTCACAAGAGCCCATGCTAGATCCCAACAAAGATGTGCGTGGCAACGTTGAAGACGGTGTCAGAGAAATTAAAAACCTGTTAGATCGCTTTAATGAAATCAGTTTAAAATTTGCGGAACCAATGACCGATGACGAAATGAATGCTCTACTCCAAGAACAAGGAGAACTGCAAAATCAAATTGACGGTGTTCGTGGCTGGGAACTCGATAGAACTTTAGAAATGGCAGCAGATGCTCTGCGATTACCCCCTTGGAATGCCAATGTCGAACAATTATCGGGTGGAGAGCGTCGCCGTGTCGCACTCTGCCGTTTGCTGCTTTCCACTCCAGACTTATTATTGCTGGATGAACCCACCAACCACTTAGACGCTGAAAGCGTTGCCTGGCTTGAACGGTATTTGCATGATTTTACCGGAACCGTTGTCGCAGTCACTCACGATCGTTACTTTTTAGACAATGTTGCTGGCTGGATATTAGAACTCGATCGCGGACAAGGGATCCCCTTTGAAGGCAACTATTCTTCCTGGTTAGAACAAAAAGAAAAACGTCTTGCGATGGAAGAACGTCAAGAAGCCGCTTACCAACGCACCATTAAATCTGAATTGGAATGGGTCCGCACCAATCCTAAAGGTCGACATGCCAAAAACAAAGCCCGCTTAGCACGCTTTGAAGAACTCAATTCAAAAGAATTTCAAAAACGCGCAGAAACCACCGAACTCTATATTCCACCGGGACCTCGTTTAGGGGATCAGGTCATCGAACTAAGCAATGTCCGTAAGGGTTTTGGCGACAGAGTGTTATTTGAGAATCTATCGCTGCGGATCCCCAAAGGAGCCATTGTTGGGATAATTGGTCCGAATGGCGCCGGTAAATCAACGTTCTTTAAACTCCTGACTGGCCAAGAAAAACCCGATGCTGGGGAAATACGCTTTGGAGAGACCGTTAAACTCGCTTATGTTGATCAATCCCGGGATTCATTAAACAGCCAACACACCGTTTGGCAAGAGATTTCGGACGGTCAGGATTTAATGATTGTCGGTCAATACGAAATGCCGTCTAGAGCCTATGTAGGGCGCTTTAATTTTAAAGGATCGGATCAACAAAAGATGGTTGGTGACCTCTCAGGTGGAGAACGCAATCGTGTTCACTTAGCAAAATTGTTAAAAAGCGGCGGGAATGTGCTGCTGCTCGACGAACCAACCAATGATTTAGATGTGGAAACCTTACGCGCTTTGGAAGAAGCCTTATTATCCTTTCCGGGTTGTGCGCTGGTGATCTCCCACGATCGATGGTTTTTGGATCGGATCGCAACGCATATTTTATCCTTTGAAGACGAAGGGAAAGTTACCTGGTTTGAAGGAAACTACAGTGATTATGAGGCTGATCGGCAATCTCGTCTGGGAACAGATGCCTTACAGCCTCATCGGATCAAATACAAAAAGCTACAAACCGTCGATTAATTATTGCTTCTGCTGCAGAGCATTGACAGCCTTAGCTTTGTCCTTTTCAGCTAACAAAACTAATGCAGCTCGCAACGGTTCATACAACTTTTTCTGCAGATTCGGATTGTCGACTTTTTTACGTGCATCAAAAGCGGTTAAAAGATTAACCCCATTGATCTCTTTGTCACCATTGGCTTTGATCAAGTTTTCCAAGACGAATTTTACAGCTGAATCGTCACAATCGGGTTTAAACGACACTTCTTGTTTCAATCGCAAGAAAATACTCGCAACCTTAATTTCTAACTGTTCTCGTTTGGAAACAACTGCCCTGAGTGGCGTCATTACAGGAGCGGGTGCGGGAACCACAACAGCTGCCGCTGCTGCCGCTGCTGCCACAGGATACTGTTGCGCAACGCCAGGACGACTAGAAGAGGCTCCTCCTTGCTGAGGGGTAGCAAAAGTAGACTGCATGCTTAATTGCATTGCCCGGCGCAATAGTTCATCTTCATCGTCTTCTGTAACATCGCGCGGTTGTTGATCCATAACAGCACCATGCTGAGGACGGTAAAATAGCGTATTTCTAACATAAGCACTTTCCTCTTCATCTTCTTCATCTTCTTCATCCTCTTCTTCTTGTTGATCAGTAAAACGCGTTAATTGCTCAAGAATTTCTTCTTCTTCAATGGCCTGCCGCAAACTCAACTCGGCTGCAGCACTTGCCATCAAATCTTCTCTTTGTTCCTCTGTTCTTCGACTCTCGCGAAGGGCTCTAGTTAGATCATCCTCGGGTACTTGATGCGTTGACATCTGGCTTAACAGCAACGCAGCCCGCATTTGCTCTTCTTCTTGTTGTTGTAAACTGGCAGCCAGTGCTGCTTCAATTTCACGATCATTTGCAGCCATCGTCATCTCCCCTCAATTATATGAATGATTTTGGTAAACTAACACATATGAGTCTTCATTGCAAGACCATTTTAAACAGTGGATGTTTTTTTAACAATGCGTGCTCATACAATATTCTTACAGGAGCGCTTCGTGCAAACGTTTAACTGCAATGATTTCCATCCCGTCGATCGGCGTTTTTGGGGCATTCCCCTGCGGAATAATGGCGCGTTTAAAACCATGTTTAACCGCTTCCTTTAAGCGCTCTTGCCCGCTTTGAACAGGGCGAATTTCTCCCGCTAAGCCTACTTCACCAAACACCACCAAATCATTGGGCAGAGGTTTATTTTTTAGGCTAGAAACGACTGCCAATAACATCGCCAAATCTGCGGCTGTCTCGCTCACCCGAACCCCACCCACAATGTTCACAAAAACATCTTGATTATAAGTAACCACCCCGCAATGACGGTGTAATACCGCTAAAGCCAATGCTAATCGGTTTTGCTCCAAACCCACCGTCACACGACGCGGATTGGCTAAATGGCTCTCATCAACTAAAGCTTGTACTTCGATCAACATGGGACGACTCCCTTCCCAAGTCACCATCACCACACTGCCTGCAACTGGATCGGCATAACGGGATAAAAAAATCGCGGAAGGATTACTGACTTCTTTTAATCCGCGATCGGTCATCGCGAAAACACCCAATTCGTTGACCGCACCAAAACGATTTTTCACCGCTCGAATCACTCGAAACCGACTGTCTCTATCCCCTTCGAAATACAACACCGTGTCGACCATGTGTTCTAAAACACGAGGACCCGCTAACGTCCCTTCTTTCGTCACATGCCCGACCAAAAATAACGCTGTTCCCGTTTGCTTTGCATATCGGACCAATTGCGCAGCACTTTCCCGCACTTGCCCCACAGAACCCGGAGCGGACTGCAACAGTTCGGTATACATGGTTTGAATGGAATCGACGACGATGATTTGGGGTTTTTGTTTGGCCGCAATTTCTAAAATGCGTTCAACCGAAGTCTCTGCCAATAAATTCAGTTTAAAATCTGGTACCCCTAATCGCTCGGCACGAAGTTTGATCTGCTGAAGCGACTCTTCACCGGTCACATAGAGCGCAGGACATTGGCCCCCGAGATTCGATAATGTTTGCAACAGTACTGTGGATTTGCCAATCCCCGGATCACCACCGATTAATATGGCGGAGCCCGTCACCAATCCCCCGCCTAAGACGCGGTCTAGTTCTGACAACCCCGAAGATAATCGAGACTCGGCAGTAGTCGGTACTGCTGAAAGTTCCATCACCGCTGCCTCTTCCCCAGCATATCCCTTAAACCGCGGGTGCTGTTCAGTTGAGGGTTTAGTGATGGCCACTTCTGTTAGGCTATTCCAGGCTTCACAATCACCACACTGACCACTCCATTTTGGGCTCATGGAACCACATTCCGTGCAGGTGTAGGCTATTTTTGGTTTAGTCATCGGTCTTATCCCCAGTTAAATCATTATATCAAGCTTTGGGCTTTTCTAGCCGATAAAAATACTATGTATCGAAAAGCTTCTGAAATCTTGATCAGCTCTTATCAAATTACCCGGTCAGATCCGGGAGATACTTTCGAATTTATACTAAATGACCATTTACAGGTCATGGATTGTATTAGGTTGGAACCCGCTAGCCATGGGGTGATCCAATCGATGAAAGATGCGATGAGGAAATTAGACGGAATGCTCTTCGAACTACATCATGTGCGTGTAAACCCAACTCTGGATAACTCACACATCATCGGGTTATTGACAACCGCCTTATACCAAATTGGGGTACGAGTCTCTAATCAACCTGCACAAACTTCAATGGCAGTCTGCTTTAAACCGCTGGGGGAGATCAGCGATAACGTCCGGTTCTATCTCAACAAGGAGGGAAAACTGGTCTTCCTCTCCCCCACAACACGACCTCGATTGGTTTATTCAAAACCAACGAATTAACGTCTGTTTAATTCGGTTTCTTCGTCGATTTTCTGTTCAGCTGGGGTTTCTTGATCAGCTGAAGCTTCATGCTTGGCCTTTTTAGCATGGTGGTTTTTGTGCTTTTGTTTGTGTCCTCGCTTATGGCCTTTCTTTTTGCCATGATGCTTTTTCTTGTGAACCTTTTTAGTCGGTTCACTCGTGGACTGTTCTTGTTCTGACGAAGCCGCAGCGTCCTCGTGAGCATAAGCGACTGGTAAAACCAACGCTCCCACCACTAACGCACTGACTAATAAATTCTTCATGGTAATCTCCCTCACGTATTCTAAAAATAAACAACTAAACCTCATGTTAGACGATAGATCATATCCAGTAAAGTCATTCAGTCCTGGTGACTTATTTTTTGCTCTGCTCAAAGAGTCGTGCGGTGAGGTTGGTTAGCCTCTTAGTCGAACGAATCGTCCGAACCGCCATCGCTACCGCCTTTAATTGGCCAATCAAGACCACCAAAGACTTCCCTCGGGTGACACCCGTGTAGAGTAGGTTTCTTTCTAACAACATGTAATGCTGCATCGCAATGGGGATGACGACCGCTGGATATTCAGATCCCTGAGCCTTATGGATGGTGGTCGCATAGGCCAACGCCAATTCGTCGAGTTCATCGATTTCGTATTCGATGTGACGCCCCTCAAACAGTATGTGCAGCAATCCGGCTTCTTCATCTATGTTAGTAATAAAGCCAATGTCCCCATTAAACACTTCTTTGTTATAGTTGTTCACGGTCTGAATCACTTTATCCCCTTCGGCAAATGTAGAGCCAAATCGGGTGATCGGATTTTGACCATTGGGATTTAAACGCTTTTGTAATTCTACATTTAAGGCTCGCGCCCCAAGTCCTCCCCGATTCATGGGGACCAATACCTGAATTTGGCGGATCGGATCAAAATGAAATCGAGCCGGAATTCGATTGAGGACGACATGCATCAATTTCTCATGGATAATCTCGGGCGACTCGGCCTCAATGAAATAAAAATCCGAAAGTTCTTCGGTGTTCGTGTGAAACTTAGGGATCCGCCCTTGGTTAATACAATGCGCATTCACGACAATTTGCGAGGATTTGGCCTGGCGAAATATCTCTGTTAACCGGACCGTCGGGATTTCCTGCGATTCGATCAAATTTGCCAAAACTGCCCCCGGCCCGACAGAGGGTAATTGATCAACATCCCCAATCAACATCAACGCAGCCGAACTGGGGATGGCTTTCAAGAGGTGATACATCATCGAGACATCAACCATCGACATCTCATCAACCACCACTAAATCTGCCTCCAGAGGATTGTTTTCATTCCGTCGAAAACCATATTTTTGTGGGTCAAATTCTAATAACCGATGCAGCGTTTTGGCTTCGATGCCGGTAGAATCGGTTAAGCGCTTTGCCGCCCGACCCGTGGGTGCCGCTAACACGATATTTTTGGTTTTTGCACGCGCAATTTGCAAAATGCTGTTCACCAAAGTGGTTTTACCTACCCCAGGTCCCCCGGTAATAATCACCATTTTATGCTGTAATGCAATCCGCAACGCCGTTTCTTGTAATTGAGAGAGCTTAAATTTTGTTTTATCTTCAACCCAAATCACGGCTTTATCGAGATCTATCTCTTTCATCCAACTGGCAGGTTGGCGCAGTAAACGTCGCAAGTGCTCAACAATTCCAACTTCCGCTCGATACATCCCGGCTAAAAATAGCGCCGACTCACCATCAATATCTTCCTGGACCAAACGACCCGCGGCTAATTCCGTTTGAATGGCTTGACGGATGATCTCTTCCGGGATGCTCAATAATTCCGTCGTTTGCTGAATGGCCTCTGCGAGCTGCATGGCACAATGACCATCACTACTGTGTTCTTGGATGATGTGACGAACCCCCGCCTCTGCGCGCAGGCAGGAATCTGCTGCAACCCCCAAACGTCCGGCTAACACATCTGCCGTTTTAAAACCAATCCCCACAATATCTAAGGCTAAGCGATAGGGATTTTCCCGCACTTTATCGATGGCTTTGTTGCCATAGGTTTTATAGATCCGAACAGCCCGCGCAGTACCCACCCCATGAGATTGCAAAAAAACCATGATTTCTCGGATCATCTTTTGATCTTGCCAAGACTCTACCACGCGGTCTCGACGCTGCTGGCCAATTCCCGGTAACTCTAATAAACGATTAGGGGTTTCTTCGATGATGTCAAAAATCTTAATTCCAAAAGCCTTCACAAGACTTTTTGCAAAATGCGGACCAATGCCTTTCACTAAACCCGATCCTAAATATTTTTCGATCCCTTCTAAGGTAGAAGGCATCACCACTCTTAATTGCTCGGCCTTAAATTGCAATCCATATTCCCGATCATTCACCCAAGTGCCACTGCAATCGATAAATTCTCCGGGTTTGACCGAAGCTGAAGAACCAATCACCGTGATCAAATCCCGTTGACCCTTCGCTTTCACTTTTAAGACGCAAAAGCCTGATTCTTCATTATGAAACGTGACTCTCTCGACAGAGCTGCTGAGATATTCTAAAGTCACCGAGGACATTAATTTACCCTTATCCCATCACACAATTGCGTTTTGCCATTGTTTGGTGATGGATCAATTGATCTTTTAAACGATTGCAACGCCGGATTTTACACCCTCGGCGTAACTCTGTTTCGATTGTTCTAATTTTTTCTTGAGTTCTTTCACATTTTAAAGCCAAACGTTTTTCTTTAAGCTCGGCTTTTTCTGCTTGCTTCTCGCGTTTATTTTGCGCTTGCTTAGCTTTTTTCTCGTCGGCTGCCAGTCTTTTAGTTAAGGCTTTGATTTCGCGCTCCTCTTGCCGTATCACTTTTTCACTGGTTTTCGGATAAACATAGGGTAATAATGCTTGCTTTTCTAAAGGACTCACACAGGGAGAATCGCGAAATTCAATGTTCCCGTTTAGAGTATCACAACGGTAAACCTCTGCCAAACCGGGCGTTGGACCGACCAAGCATGCCAACCCAAAAAGACTGTGGATAAAAAATAGCTTTTTTTTCATACTCGCCAATCAATGGGTTCCTTCCCATTTTGTGCAAGGTACTGGTTGGTTTTAGAAAAATGACGACATCCTAAAAATCCTTGGTGGGCTGAAAAAGGCGAAGGATGTGTCGTCTTTAACACACAGTGGCGATCGGCGTGGATGAATTGGCCTTTCCGTTGCGCATAGGCCCCCCATAATAAAAACACAATGCCAGTCTGTTGTTCATTCAGGATTTCTATGGTTTTATCGGTAAATTGTTCCCACCCTTTTCCTTGGTGAGATGCGGCTTGTCCGCGCTCCACGGTTAACACGCTGTTTAACAATAGAACGCCTTGTTCTGCCCAATGACTTAAACAGCCATTCGTAGCAGGGGGGATGCCTAAATCTGCCTTGAGCTCTTTATAAATATTCATCAATGAGGGAGGTAAAGCCACACCCGGCAATACGGAAAAGCACAACCCATGAGCCTGATTAGGGCCATGATAGGGATCTTGTCCCAATAATACGACTTTAACCTGCGATAAGGGGGTTAAGGCATAAGCCTGAAACACATTTTCGCTTTTAGGATAGATAACTTTTTTTTGATCTTTTTCTTCACGCAAAAACTTTCGCAATTGCTGCATGTAGGGCTTATCAAATTCGACACCCAACACGGCTTGCCAGCTTTCTTCTAACATGGTGCGCTCAATGAATTCACTGCCCAGAAGCCCATTCCCCAATAAAAGAACCATGATATAGTAACACAATCATGAATAAGTTAACGCCTCCTGCAACCGAGCAGGAGCTCTTACAACGCTCTTACCAACTTTCTGGCCTCTCCTTAGCGGATCTGGCTTCGGCCTATCATCAAACATTGCCTTATTCTCTGCACCAAGCCAAAGGCTTTATCGGTCAATTGATCGAGTATGCACTTGGCGCCAATGGGCTCAATCTGCCGGAACCCGACTTTCCTAACCTGGGTATTGAGCTAAAAACTCTGCCCATCAACGCCAATGGACAACCCCGAGAAACCACTTATGTCTGTACGGCTCCGATAAATCTCTCTGCTGAAATTGAACCTTGGGAACACTCGCGCGTGAGAAACAAGCTGATGCGAGTTTTATGGGTCCCCATCGAAGCCGATCCAATCATCCCTTTAGCCAAACGACGGATTGGTACACCCATCCTGTGGAGCCCTGATCCCGCCACTGAACAAATTCTCCAACAAGATTGGGAAGAACTAACGCATATGTTACATCTTGGACAAACCGCAAATCTATCCGCTAAAATCGGGATATACCTTCATCTCAGACCCAAAGCCGCACACAGCCGGGTGTTAAATCGAGCCATCAATGAGGAAGGGGATGAATTAATGGTGAATCCCAGAGGATTCTATTTAAGAACCCTCTTAACCCACAAAATTCTAACCGAATGTTATTGTCGCCCTTGCGTGCGACAATAGGTTTCTTTTAAAAAGAACAACAAGCACAAAGAGAGTAACAACGAAATCGGCAGGGTTAATAACGCGTGTTGATATTCCGCTAAGGTAAATATCCTTTCGCCAACAGTGGGATCACTCACGCCTTGAGCGTGATTCATGTCTAAAATTTTCCCGATGATCGGCTGTGCCAAAGCCCCCCACAAAGTATTTAAAGCATTGGTAAATCCTATCGCTGTCCCCGAAACGTGCGAAGGGTTACTTTCCTGCACCACGGTAAAGGCTAAAATAAATCCACTGGAAAAAAATCCTAAACAAAATAATAACGTTCCCAGCACTTCAACCGGTAAAGGATGCAAATACAGAATTGCCAAACAATCAGCCAAGGTCACGATCGTTGCAATCATCATTGGGAAATTACGCAATTTCAAGAAATCTGACAATAAACCCCATAAAGGACAACCAAACACCCACCCTACATATATCAGGGAAATGCACATTCCTGCACTGGCTCGATCAAAACCATGGGCCTCAACCAAAAAGGGAATTCCCCACAAACCACCAAAGGCTAAGGTCGGCACAAACATCAACCCAGCATACAGAGCTGCAATCCAGGTTTGTTTATGTTTTAAGACCGTGATCAACCCTGTGATCATATCCGCATTGGGCCGTACGGCAGTCACAGGCTTTGAAGACAAAGACACTGATTCATTCTCTTTAATTTTGTCGCGCAGGACCAACCACAACAATGCTGCTAATAACAGTCCAAACCATCCACCCAAAGTCATGCTTTGCCGCCAACCAAAGTATTCGACAATTTTGCTGACGGTGGATAAACCAAATACCGCACCCAAAAAACCAACTGTCACGGTTAAACCGGTCATCAAAGCAATTCGGTTAGAAGAGAACCAATGATTGGCAATTTTTAAACAACCCACTAAGGCAAAGGCTGCACCCACCCCGATCATCACACGTCCAAATTTGGCTTCCCACAAAGTGGTTGCCACACCAAATAATAAGCTGCCTACACTACACAAAAGACAGGCAAGGGTTAATAAGCGGCGCGGACCGAACCGGTCCATGAGTATTCCAGCAGGAATTTGCATTAATCCATAAGCATAAAGACAAAATGCCGATAAACTTCCGAACTGTTCGGCTTCTTTTGCAAAGGCCAACGAAAGTTCTGGTTTCATTGCGCTGGGTGAGACTTGCAACAAGTTATCGTAAAAATAAAATAACGTCGCAAAGCCCCAAATCGCACAGGCTCTCAAAATATAATTTTTGCGGGGATTTGCAATGACCTCAGATTCTCCAATCGCCAAGCTGCTCGTGTTCATCGGTGGATGCCCCTTTACACATTATTTGAGTTCTATAAAGTTATCCAGTCTGCAATAAAGAAGCATTCGTGTAAAGAGGATGTCCATACAATCTATATATTTAACTAGCTTAGTCGTTTATCTACACTAATTTGCCAGCATCGAAGGGTATTTTTGCTGCAGTTGTTCGGCGAGTTCCGCGGCGTCTTCGCGCGTATTGGGCGTCATGCCATCTACCAAATTAATTAAAATGGTGGGTGTTGCATCCATTTGATCTTCTAAAGCTGTCTTTAACCATCCATAAGCATAGGCATCGTCTTGCTCAATCCCCGTTCCTTCTAAGTACATTAAGCCGAGTTGGTATTGAGCTTGCTTTGCCCCCTGATAAGCCGCTTTGCGTATCCAAAGAGAGGCAATGGTTGAGTTTTCGGGAGTTCCTTCGCCTGCTAATAACATCATCCCCACCCTGTATTGTGCATAGGCATGCCCTTGTTTAGCAGCCTTGTAATACCATTGAAATGCATTTTGATAATCTTGATCGACCCCCTGGCCTTGATAAAACATCTCGGCCAATTCTACTTGTGCCACGGGCAAACCTTGATCGGCGGCAAATAGATACCAGCGATAAGCCTCTTTAAAATCCTTCGGTAAACCAAAGCCAAGCTGATATTGGCGGCCAATCCGATATTGCGCTAATGAAGCACCACTGGCATTGCTGGCTGTTTTAAACCACTGTACGCTTTTAACCAAATCCGTCTGTACCCCTCTGCCCATTTGGTAGAGAATACTGAGCATGAATTGAGCATAGGGTTGATGAGCATATTCTGCAGCCACCATATAATGCTGTGCCGCCTCCTGTAAATTACGGGGAACACCTTTACCCGCCTGATACAGATCCCCTAATTCGCTTTCTGCTAATGCCACCCCATCTGCTGCCGCCTTGGTGTACCATTCAGCCGCTTTCTGATAATTCCTGTCCACTCCCCAGCCATCTCGATATAAATTACCCGCTAATAGTTCGGCTGCAGCGTATCCTCGTTCAGCAGACAATAAAAACCATTGGACAGCCAATGGGTGGTTTCTTTTTACATCAACACCCGCATCATAAATCATCCCTAATTTAAAGGCATCTTCTGCCGATCCGCGATCGCTTGCTGCCTGATAGAACCCCAAGGCTCGTTGGACATCTTTAGGAACAAAACGCCCTTCTAAGTACATATCCCCTAATTCCGAATAAGCTTCCGTGTTGCCCTGTTCAGCAGACTCATTCAGGATTTCCAGCCCCCGATCGATACCGGGCTGCCCTTTCATCCCTCGCACTAAAAGCCAAGCAATACTATATTCTGCTTCAAAAGATCCCAAGGAAGCGGCACGATAATACCATTGGTAGGATTTCTCCTCGCTCGCCGGCAAGTCATACCATCCCCTCTTATACAAATCTCCCAAAGCAAGCATGGCAATCATGTCTCCTTGATTGGCTGCCGCCTCATACCAAGAAATGGTCTCTCTCGTATTGCGTTGAACCCCAAGGCCATCTCGATAAAAATGACCCATTTGTACCTGGGCATAGGCCAATCCACTGTGGGCTGATTTTGCAAACCAAACAAAGGCCAATTTGGGATCTTTTGCCGCGCCTTCTTCTCCATTGAGGTACATGGATCCTAGCCGCGCTTGAGCATGCATATCGCCTTCGTTTGCGCAGCGCAAGATGTATTCAATGGTTTGCTTGCGGCGGGGATCCCAGGCTACGCGTGACTGAGTTTTGTCGTTAATCACAGAAATGGTGTCGTCCTCTGGCTGAGCAGGCGGGGGAGGCAAGGGTAACGTACACGCCATGAGTTGTACCAAGCCTAAGCTCATCAAAAGAAAAATTAGATGTTTCATATCAAATTAGTATGGCACTGAACCCTTTAATTGCCTAGAGTACTTCTCTGGCTCACTTGAAAGAGTAACGGCTCAAATTATGAAATTAACTAACTTCCATTTTGTGAGCTATTTTTAAAGAATGTTTTATAACCTCGGTAAATGCTTACAAATGGTGATTGCGTGGCTAGACATGCTGCTGGCAACTGCGCTGCTTTATTGCCTTTCCTTTCTCCCCCGGTCAGTGACGCGATCCTGGTACCCCGCCCTTTTTCGTCAATGGTGTTGGATTTTTATTCGGGCTCTGGGGGTCGACTTAAAGTGTCATCAAAAAAACCGACTCCCTCTTCCCAAACATTTTATGCTGATTGGCAACCACCCTTCCGCCGTGGAAGACATTGGCATGTCCGCCTTATTTAACGCCCGCTTTCTCGCCAAAGAAGAGATCAAACAATGGTGGATACTGGGTCGGATCAGTACGGCCGCAGAAACACTTTATGTCAAGAGAGAATCTAAAGAATCACGCAAAGAAGCCAGTGAAAAACTGAAAGCCGCATTGCTACAGCAACACAATATCGGATTATACCCAGAAGGCGGCTGCAAAGGACGTCGGGTTTTCTTACCTTTCCACTATGGCTGCTTTGAAGTGGCCATTCAAACGGGAGTTCCTATTATTCCCGTCTTTCTGCATTATGAAGCCCAGGAAGCTTTTGAGTGGCGTTCGCAAGAAACGCTGCTGCATAAAATATGGGAAATCATGAGGAGTCCCAATAAAACCGCCAATTATTATGTTTTCGATGCCATTGATCCGAAGCAATTTGAAGATAAAGAAGTTTTATGTCATTATGTCCAAGATCTTTATCTCAAATGGCAGGCCAAATACCTTGAGTGATGCTAAATGGAGCCCTTCAACTTAAAAAGCCAGCAGTGGTATGTCGAAGATACCGCACTTGCACTCATTGCACGCGAAGTGGGAACACCCTGTTACATCTACTCCAAATCTGCCTTGGAACAAAGATGGCAATCCTTTCAACAAGCCTTTAAAAATCATCCCTATCAAATCAACTATGCGGTTAAAGCAAACAGCAATCTTGCTGTGTTAAATGTTCTGGCAAAACTGGGTTCAGGCTTTGACATTGTCTCTGGAGGAGAGCTGCACCGCGTCCTAAAAGCCGGAGGAGATCCCAAAAAAATCATTTTTTCGGGTGTCGGAAAGAGTGCCCAAGAATTAAGCGATGCACTGAAAGTGGGCATTGGCTGTATCAACATTGAATCGGAAATGGAACTCTCACGGTTAAATGAAATTGCGATTGCCCTCGGTCAAAAAGCCAAAATCGCCTTCAGAATCAACCCAAACGTTGACTCCAAAAGCCACCCCTATATCTCAACCGGTCTGGAAGAAAATAAATTCGGCATCCGAATGGAAGACGCACTGCTCCTCTACCAACAAGCAACAGAATTGGCTGGGATTGAAATCGAAGGACTGGCGTATCATATTGGCTCACAAATTACTTCCCTCTCACCTTTTATTGAAGCTCTGCAGAAAATACTTCCGCTTGTGCAAAGCCTAAAACAACTCGGAATTCCTTTAAAACACTTAGACATCGGCGGTGGATTAGGGGTTTGTTATCAATCCGAAACACCTCCCAGTCCTGAGGAATATATTGCAACACTGCTGGCAGAATTAGGTCCGCTCCCTCTAGCGATTCACATTGAACCAGGCCGAGCCATCGCAGCGCCAGCAGGTGTTTTATTAACCCGGGTTGAATATATTAAAAAACAAGGGACACAAAACAAATATTTTGCCATCGTGGATGCAGCCATGAATGATCTGCTAAGACCCGCTTTATATAATGCTTGGCAAGAAATAATCCCCATTCAACCGACGGTTGCCCCCACGGGTTCCTCTGCCCTGTATGATATTGTTGGTCCAGTGTGTGAAACCAGCGATTTTTTAGGGAAAGACCGTTTATTAAGCATCAAAGCCGGAGATGTTTTAATGATCCGAAACGCCGGTGCCTATGGCTTTAGCATGAGTTCAAATTATAATAGCCGACCTCGAGTTGCAGAAGTCATGGTCGAAGGAAAGACATTCCAAATAATTCGCGAAAGAGAAACCGTGGAAGATCTCTTTCGAACAGAGTATTTGTTTACTGCAACAAAATAGAAACTAATAGCAACTACTCACGCCCTGTCATCGACTCTTGCATCCCTTACTTCGTGACTCTCGTCCCTTACCTCGTCATTCCCGCTCTTTACTTCGTCATTCCCGCGACAGCGGGAATCCAGGTTTTTAAAGGCCCATTTTTGGAACTCCGCTTTCGCGAAAAAACATAAAAATAGCTCCAAATCATCCATAATAATCGAGTATTGATTACCATTTTGACAACACCCCAATAATCCATGACAATACCCATTTTAACCCCATAAAACCCAAGAGAACCTATGTCTCTATACACAGTTGCAGCCTTTTACAAGTTTATAAAGCTAACTAATACATCTGCTTTGCAAAAAACCTTGCAAGATATTTGTGCTGATCGAGAGATTATGGGCACCATTCTCCTGGCTGAAGAAGGGCTAAATGGAACCATCTCCGGCCAAACAGAAAGCATTCAAGCCATGATTGCTTTTTTGCGTTCTGACTCTCGTTTCAGTGATCTCGACGTTAAATATTCATCCGCCGAATCAAGCCCTTTTCACAAAACAAAAATCGTTATTAAACCTGAAATCATTGCCTTTACTGCACCGGGTATTGATCCTGGAGAAAAAACTGGGGTTCATGTCACTCCCAGCGAATGGAATGATTTGATTTCGGACCCAGAAGTCTTGTTGCTCGACACCCGTAATGATTATGAAATAGAACACGGAACTTTTAAAGGCGCCATCAACCCCCACACTGGAAAGTTCAGTGATTTTAAAGATTTTGCTCAAAAACAACTGGATCCCAAACAACACAAAAAAATTGCGATGTTTTGTACTGGGGGCATTCGTTGCGAAAAAGCTTCTGCTTACCTTTTGCAACAAGGCTTTGAAAATATCTACCAATTACAAGGAGGCATTTTAAAATATCTTGAACAAATCGAAGAACCTGACAGTCTTTGGGAAGGTAAATGCTTTATCTTTGATGATCGCTTGATAGTCGAACCAGAAGCCATTAACACTACAGAGTCATACTCATTGAAACAAGAAAAGTAGCCAAGCAATTCCTTCCCCCCCCTTGAAATCCCAAACTGATTCTAGGATTTATTAAGTTTTCACCTATTTGGATCGATGCCAGCCTTCCTGCTATAATCGGATAGGAAATAAACTAAGGCTTCACTTTAGTTTCTTGGGGTAGGAGATTAGGAACCCTTTTAAAAAATCCAGATGATATTGGTTTATTAACTGACATCCAGGAAAACTGTAGCCGTATGCTAAATCGATTTACTGCAAAAATTGCACTTTTTTTTATTTTGGCTATTACCTCCGAAACCACTTTTGCCAGTATCTTTTCAGTCATTCCTTCTGATAAGTCTAAAGAATATTTAGGGATTATCTTTGGTGGGAGTGTGGGTCCTCTCAGCCTAGGCGGTCATGTGAACTTTACCATCTTCTCTGCCATGATGGAAAAGTTTAATCTCATCATGCTAATCTTCGGCGTTATTTTTCTTTCGTATATCACCATCTCATCGACCATCAATACCGCCAGAGAAGGAGAAGCTCTCGGTAAAAAGTTTTCCATTTTTGTCCCAGCTCGTGCTTTTATTGGTATTTTCATGATGGTACCGGGTTACAGCTCTGGGTATTCTATTATTCAAATCTCGGTAATGTGGCTGGTTTTGCATGGCATCGGGGTAGCTAATTCCGCCTGGAATGTTATTTTACAACAATTATCTGCGGGGATAAATATCAGTTCGAACATACGTTATGAGAACGAGGCTGGAAAAATTACCCCTTTAGATCTTAGCAATTTAACAAAAGACGTGATGAAAGCCAGTGCTTGTAAAAATGTTATCAATCAAGAGATGCCGGAATTATCTACCATACCTGGTTTATTCCAACGCCAGGGGCCAATTAAGATCTATGTGGTGGCACACCCTGTAGAAGGCAATATAGGATACGATACCAAAATCAGACAAACTGCCGAAGTCAAGATTGGTCTGAGGGGTGCAGACGCTCCCTATGATCATATTTGTGGACAATTTTTGGTCGATGCTGAATTAAATAAAAACGTAAAAGACACTATTTTTACCGAAGCAAATTTACATAACAGATTAGCGATTAAACTGCGAGCATTGGTAGCCATGTTTGAAGCGGTGGATCCTGCAACTACTTTGTTGAGTAAAGGCAACTTTGACATTAATCACATCGATCAAGGTTATGTGACGGCAGCAGGCGAAGCCTATATTAACCAACTGTCAGCTCTGACCAGAGAAAAATCCCTGGATAAAACCAATTTAACCAAAGACCAGCAGACTTTAAAGAGTTATGGTTGGATCATGGCAGGCAGTTATTATTATACCATTACCAAAGAGTCACAAAATAAAGTCGTTTTAGATTCCGAATTAACAGCCGAAAAAAAGAACAGCATTGGGCGCGATGCAATGCCCAATGAGGTATATTCCTTACTCTCGAATGAACAACCCTTTGAACAACACAAAAAACTCGACCAAGCTATTCAAAAAGTGCTCGATTTTTGGGAAAAAGATAAACCAAAACCCGAAGACGTCAAATCTGCCCACGGTGTTTTGGCAAATAATACGAGCACTTCGGTAGACCCGCGTGTCAATAAATTTATTGAAAAAACGGTTGATCAAATTAAACAACCATTTTCCGATTATTTAAAATCTGTGGATGCCGGAGACCCTCTGAGTGCACTGGGTGAATTTGGCCGAGCTTTAACCTCCCGCGCTGAAGGCCAATTGTTTAATGTTAATCAGGCAGATTTACAAGAATACCTAAACTTACCTGAAGGAAAATTTTTCGAAGGGATCTGGTTTCTAATCGTCATTATTGGTGCCACATTGGGAATTTACATTCCTCTGGTGCCTTATTTAGTGTTTTTGATTTCCGCTTTTGGCTGGTTTATGGCAGTCATTGAGGCAGTATTTTTATGCCCAATGATTACAGTTGCGCTGTGCTACCCTTCCGATGAAATTTTATCAAAACTGACTAATGGCTTACATATTATTATCAACATCATGCTCCGACCCATCTTGATGATTTTTGGCTTTGTCGCTGGAATTACCTTAATGAGAGCCGGTTTTTCTTTCTTAAATTTCGGATTTATCCCTGCCTTAAATGCAGGAACAACACCCACTATCTTTAGTATTTTATCTGTTCTTGTCGTGTATGCATTTATTGTGATGTCGATCGTCAACAAATCCTTTTCACTCATTCACTTGTTACCGGCCCAAGTCATGCGATATATCGGTGGCCAAGCAGAACATTCTGATACGCAAGAAACTGTCAGAGAAGTGAAGACTGGCTTTGATTCAACCGTTGGTAGGGATCAGGCCTTAATGAATCGAGCTGCTGGAGGTAATAATAACCGTGGTAATAATGCTGGTGGTAATATTCCACAACCACCGATAAATTAATTTTCTGTAAAAAACACACTAAAGTCCAAACATTACGTCTTGGGAATCTTATTCAGCGCCCCATATTTATTGCTCTCCTTTTCCCCAGGAGCAAGTCCATAATAAAGCATTAACAGGAAATTAATAATAGGTAACAAAAAGAGAATTAATGTCACTAAACCTGACACTCCTAAATCGTGCCCTCTTTTTACAAAATAAGAAAAACAAAAAACAATAACATAAATCGTAATTGCCGTTTGTATGAAAGCAATCACCTTATTCTGCTTCTCAGTTAGCGCAAAAACCCCTGTTGATTTTTGCTCTACTTCTTTACTCTGAACATTTCCCTGCTGAAATTGCTGCATGTTATGCCTAACTTCTTTGGATAAACTGAAAATCTGTATGGGAACATAGGTAAGGATTAAGATAATATTACTCAATACGATGATGGCCCAATACATTTTGCGATCACATCTGCCCTTGAAGGTAATCCCCAGCATACGCCTCCTCATTAATACCGGTAAATTAATACTCTCTATTATCGGCTCAAAATGGGCCTTTCTTAACCGGCAAAGTTGGAGTATATACACGCATTAGGGAGATTTAGGAGGTTATGCAGCTTGAAAATTTCTTTAATATTTTTTTGCGGACTTAATTATCTTTTAACGTAAATGGCATGCGTTATATCACCCAGGACTCAACGAAGCAATCCAGTAAAATTCCCTAGATTGCTTCGCAGTTTATATTGACCATCAGAATGATTAAAACGGAATATCGTCATCAAACTCTTCGTCTGCCGTTGTGGCAACAGCCTTGGCAGGTGCTGCGACGCGAGGTGCTGCTTGGCTGGGTTCGGACATATCTTGTGGCATATCGTCGCCTGCTTGATCAAAAGCGGCACCACCCGTCCCTTTGGAATCCATTAATTGCATATTGCTTGCAATAATTTCGGTGGTATAACGTTCATTCCCATTTTGATCTTGCCATTTATTGGTGCGCAAAGTCCCTTCCACAAAAACGCGTGAACCTTTGCGAAGATATTGTGCTGCAATCTCACCCAAACGATTAAACAAAACAATGCGATGCCACTCGGTACGCTCTTGGCGTTCACCGCTTTGTCGATCTTTCCATACTTCGCTGGTGGCTACTCTAATGTTGGTCACCGCCGAACCGCTGGGCATATAACGGACTTCTGGATCAGCCCCCAGATTGCCCATAATCATCACTTTATTTAACCCTCTTGCCATTTTAAACCCCTCATATATTTACTGTATATCCACAAAAACCAGAATAAGGTTAGCCCTACAGAAAACCATAATATCCCTACCATACCATAATTTTCATTTAGCCTACCACCCGCAAGACCACCGATAAAAATCCCAAAAAATTGAGCGGAGGAGTAAACCCCAAGTGCTGTCCCTTTCGCTTTCGGGGGAGCAAGTTTAGAAACTAATGAAGGTAAACTAGCTTCTAACGTATTGAACGCCGTAAAAAAGAGGCAAAGGCTAACCGCTAAACCCAAGGGCGAATGAAAATAACCCCCAATGCCCAATTCGGACAAAATTAAGAGCAAGACAATCCCCACTAACCCTGTCTTAGCGTAGGGTTTTTTCTCTAAGAACAACAAACAGGGAACTGTGAGGATCAAAGATCCTAAAAAAACAAACACATAAAATTGCCAGGTTTTTCCTGCAAAGCATTCAATTCCGTTTACCGCAGTGGGAATTTGCAAAAATAAAGCAACTAATATGGCATGCAGTGCAAACACCCCAAAATTGAGGATACTTAATTCCGCATGCAAAAAAACCTTCGGAATATCTCGCAAAACGGGTATGGCTTCATTCTGCACCGATGGGTTCACCGGCGTTGGAACAAAGACTGCCAACACCACAATGGCCACTGAGCCCAGAATCGCGGTTAACCAAAATATTCCCTGTACACCCATCACTTCCTGCAAAATAGGCCCTAATACCATCGCTAAAGCAAAAGACAGACCTATCGTAATACCTAAGATAGCCATCACGCGGCTTCGAATCTCAGCTCGAATGAGATCCGCTGCCAAGGCCATCAGCACACACCCTATCGCACTGACTCCTTGCAAACTACGCCCTGCGATCACCCCATAAATCGAGGTGGATCCCGCAGCAACCAGGCTTCCGGCGACAAACAACAGTAACCCGATCACAATGACAGGCTTACGGCCAAAATGATCGGAAGCAAAGCCCAAAGGGATTTGCAAAGCGGCTTGGGTAAAACCATAGATCCCCACAGCAATCCCTGCCAGCGTTGGCGTTACATTACTTAGTTGTTCAGCATATATTGTAAAAACCGGCAATATCATAAAGAGACCAAGCATCCGCAAGGAAAAAATCCCTGCCAAAGCAAGCACGGCTTGACGTTCGATAGGAGTAACGGTTGCTCGATTCATACAATTCTTGGTTATGTATCTTCACAGACTCAGCTAATTATCGTATAGTATCAACTTATCCCAACGAGTGAAAACTGAAAGTTTAAGCGAGCATGCACACAATAACGATTCGCGGCGCACGCACCCATAACCTTAAAAACATTGACCTAGAAATTCCGCGCGATAAGCTCATTGTTATTACCGGGCTTTCTGGTTCAGGCAAATCTTCTTTAGCGTTTGATACCTTATACGCCGAAGGTCAACGACGTTATGTTGAATCTTTATCGGCTTATGCCAGACAATTTTTGTCGCTCATGGAAAAACCCGATGTTGATCACATCGAAGGATTATCACCGGCCATCTCCATTGAGCAAAAATCCGTTTCCCACAATCCACGCTCAACGGTTGGAACCATCACTGAAATACATGATTATCTTCGGCTGTTATATGCCAGAGTCGGCACGCCTTATTGTCCAACGCATCATACACCTTTGGCTGCCTATACCATTAGTCAAATGGTGGATCTCATTTTAAGCCTACCGGAAGAATCCAAGATAATGGTACTTTCCCCGGTTGTACAAGCGCGCAAGGGAGAACATATTCAACAAATAGAAGAGCTGCGTAATCAAGGGTTTATTCGTGCCAGAATTGACGGCGTTCTTGTCGAACTAGAGGAAGCGCCAAAGTTGGATTTAAGACGAAAGCATTCCATCGAAGTGGTCGTCGATCGGTTAAAAGTTAAACCCGAAATCCAAGGCAGATTGGCAGACTCCCTGGAAACCGCCTTAAACCTGTCGAATGGACTGGTCTACATCCCAGTGTTAAACGATCAGGGGAAAACCCTTAAAGAACTCGTTTTTTCCTCCAAGTTTGCTTGTTCCGACTGCGGGTATAGTTTAGAAGAATTAGAACCTCGCCTTTTTTCCTTTAATAACCCTTCAGGTGCCTGCCCAACCTGCGATGGTTTGGGGCTAAAACAATTTATTGATCCCAACAAAGTGATTACCAGTGAGAATTTAAGCCTGGCCAGTGGCGCCATCCGCCATTGGGACCGACACCATTTTTATTACTACAGCATGTTAAGCTCGTTAGCCAAGCATTATCGATTTGATTTAGAGACCCCTTTTAAAAAACTGTCTAAAAAAATTCAAGACATCTTACTCTATGGCAGTGACGAGGTCGAAATCCAATTTCGCTATGTTCAGGATAACGGCCAAGTGGTAACCCGTAAACATGCCTTTGAAGGCGTTATCCCTAATATGGAACGGCGCTACCATGAAACAGATTCCGGTTATGTCCGTGAAGAATTGGCGAAATTTTTAACGCAACAAGCGTGTAAAGAGTGTCAAGGAACTCGACTGAAAGAAACCGCCCGAAATGTCTTAATTGAAAAACACAGTTTGCCACACCTTTCTGCATTTTCGATTTCGGAAGCACAAAATTTTTTCAAAAAATTAAAACTCCCAGGTGCACGGGGACAAATTGCCGATAAAATTTTAAAAGAAATTATCGGCCGCTTAGAATTTTTAATGAATGTGGGGTTGGAATATCTATCCCTGAATCGCAGCGCCGATACGCTTTCCGGAGGTGAAACTCAACGCATACGTTTGGCCAGTCAAATTGGTGCAGGGTTAGTCGGTGTCATGTACGTACTAGACGAACCCTCAATTGGACTGCACCAGCGAGATAATGCGAGATTATTAAAAACGCTCAATCACTTGCGAGACTTAGGGAATACCGTCATTGTGGTCGAACATGATGAAGACGCTATATTAAGTGCTGATCATATTATTGACATCGGCCCAGGTGCTGGGGTACACGGTGGGACAGTAGTGGCTGAAGGCACTGCAAAACAAATCATGAAAGCACCCCACTCTCTCACAGGACAATATTTATCGAGGAAGAAAACCATTCCCATCCCAAAGAAACGCAAAAAGTATAATCCTGACTTGACGATCGAGTTGAGTGGTGCAACTGGAAATAATTTAAAAAACATTACAGCTGTTTTCCCTATAGGTCTTATCACGTGTGTCACAGGCGTTTCTGGATCAGGGAAATCGACTTTAATCAACGATACTTTATTCCCAATTGCCGCCATAACCTTAAACGATGTCAAACAAATCGAGGCCAGAGCTTATTCAAACATCACCGGTCTTGAGCACCTCGACAAAGTCATCGACATTGATCAAAGCCCGATTGGACGAACGCCTCGTTCGAATGCGGCAACCTACACCGGTTTGTTTACCGATATTCGTGATTTATTCTCGAATACCCAAGAAGCTCGCAGTCGTGGTTATAAACCAGGACGCTTCAGTTTTAATGTCAAAGGAGGACGCTGCGAGGCTTGTCAAGGAGATGGTCTTATCAAAGTCGAGATGCACTTTTTACCCGATGTCTACGTTCCTTGTGACATCTGCCAAGGAAAACGATATAACCGAGAAACGTTAGAAGTGTTATATAAAGGTAAAAATATTCATGAAATTCTAGAAATGACCGCCGAAGAAGCCTTAGAATTTTTTAAATCGATTCCACCCATTGCGCGCAAACTGGAAACTTTAATAGATGTCGGACTGGCCTATATTAAAATTGGCCAAAGTGCCACGACTTTATCCGGGGGAGAAGCGCAACGAATCAAACTGTCTAAAGAACTTTCCCGCCGAGACACAGGGAAGACCCTTTATATTTTGGATGAACCCACCACCGGATTACATTTCCACGATGTTAAACATCTCTTAGAAATCCTACAACGATTATCCAATCGCGGAAATACCATTATTGTCATCGAACACAATCTGGATGTCATCAAAACAGCAGATTGGATCATTGATTTGGGACCCGAAGGAGGGGATGGTGGTGGTCAGATGGTTGCGTTTGGGACACCCGAACACGTTGCCAGTGTGAAGCAATCTTATACCGGCCAATTTTTAAAGGGCATATTAAGAGAGGCACCTCATGTTTACAGTTGATACCTTACTGAACGATGGCTTTATGGGTGACAACCATCAAGTGATAGCAATCCAAGAACAGGTGGAACAACAACTCGGACCACGCTTTCGTAAAGGGGCCGTACTTAAAGATAACGATCCGGAAAGTGCTAATGCCTTAGAAAAAACTCTAACCACGGCTGATCAACATATTTTGATCGTCAGCGGGAGTCACGGCTATGATTTTATTAAGAAGGTACGAAAGCTCGTCGCAGAAAAAAAACCGATCGTCATCTGGGTTGGACATCAAGATCCGGGGTTAATTGCAGAAGAAACATTATTTAAGCTTGTAGGCTTACCAACACACGTCACAGAAGGGAACCCCGCCTTAGAACTGACGTTTAAAGAGCGTTTAGTTGCGATGCAAGCCGTGCCAAATACTCTGAAAGCAGATGAATTATCCGGGGAAAAGGCCAAATGGAACAGCACTTACCCTGAAGAACAAATCCCCGATGCACCGGAAGGATATATTGGCGTCTTTTTAGGCGGTGACGCACCAGAGCCCAATAACCGTTACCATTATTGGAGTGAAGAGAATGCCCACCAATTAGGCCAGAAATTTGGTCAAATGGCCTTACAATCTGGAAAATTTTTATTAATCACGAACGGTCCTCGTACCGGCAAATTTTACCCAAACTCACAAGATCTCGAAACCATAAACCCGTCCACAGGCAAACTGAACGATCCTGTTGTTCGTCAAAGTGAAAATATCGCTTGGCTTTCCTATCATTCCCTGACTGCCGAACACAAAATGAGTCCCGATAAAAATCGAATTCCACATGCTCTCGGTGCCCCTCTCGATCCCGTGAGTGCTGCTTTCATCCAAGGAGTAATAGACAGTGGGTTAAACCAAGCACGGTATAGATTTATTGACTTTCAATTTGGCAAATCTGCCTATAAGGCCATCATCAGCGCTTTAGTGGAGCCTACCCAAAGCAAATCTATTGCTTGTTATAGCGCAGAGTCCATTTCTTATGCCGAAATTGGGTATTTCGCCGAGAACACTTTTGGATTTCGCGTCGATAGTATGAATGAAGGACATCAAAGAGCTTTGCAACGTTTCAGTGAGCAAATTCATTTCATCGGAGTCTTGGATTGGACGAGACCTCTGGCAGAGCAATCACTGGATATCACATTGAAACAACAGTGGATTCAGCAATGTGGGAATAAAGATGCCGAGCACGTTGCCCAATCGCTACTCAGAATGATTAACCGCCCTGCCGAACAACAAATACCAACCAAACAAGTACTCCCAGACCCTTTGGCCTATGCTTTTCAAGCGCTGTCCACGCAACAAGATGGCACAACCCCAATCACGAGTGAGCAGTCCCAAAGGCTTGTCTTAGAGCAATAATCGTTTCCCCATGGTTTTTTACTTAATAGCTGTGTTAGCATTGGGTTTGCGAACGGGCACATAAGTTTGGACGTGGCTAAAAGTCTTAAGCAAGGCTTTTAAATTCCAGGATGAATACCGAATTTTTAGTTTGTTACTAAACAATGGTGAAATTATGTATTCATATTTAAGTAAAATGATCCGAACTCAGTCCAAACAAGTCCGTATTATTCCAACTTATTTTCTCAGTGTTTTCTTACTGATCGCGGCAACACCAAATCTATCCTGGGCGGTTTCCCCCTCAACACGCTCCTCCTTCAAGACCTATATGGGTCTCGATTATATCCAACGAGATCTAAAGATGGTCCAGGGATATGGCCAGGGAATTTTTAACAAAAGATTGCCTCAAGGAAACGTCTATCTTGGGTTACAACTGAATGAGTATTGTGGGATTGAAGCAGGTTATTTATTTAGTCAGAGTTCTACGCGCACAGCCTTGACCATCAACTCATCCCTGCTCAATGGAATACCCCTGGATGACAATGAGTGGTTTATTACAGAAAATAAAATAAACCTTTCGGGACCTCATCTCAGTTTGGTAGGTTATTCCCAAATCAATGCTTCGAATTTCTATCTCACGGGTTCAGTAGGACTAACCGTCTTAAAACTAAAAGCCGAACTGAAACCCCTTATGGATTACAATCATCCAACGAATGATCCCAATTGGACGGCAGCAAAAACCCGGCATTTTAACCATCAAAAAGTCATTGCCAAATTGATGGGCGGAGTGGGTTATCACCTGACTGAGTCGACTGCGATTCGCATCTTAGTCGGATATGAAACCACCTCCAGTTTTAAAAATCTTAT
>Ga0206800_1033_pt1 | contig 27020 bp, 13 predicted proteins | sample Alteio_BWOrgCont_64_FD_152898 | JGI IMG/M metagenome (GOLD analysis project Ga0206800, IMG submission 152898) | Enriched cells from forest soil in Barre Woods Harvard Forest LTER site, Petersham, Massachusetts, United States -... | ecosystem: Environmental > Terrestrial > Soil > Temperate forest >... | reverse complement strand
GCCATTTATAAATAGGGTCAATGGCGTCGCCTTTTACTTCTATTTTTTGCGACATAGGGAAACTTACGCCATAGTTGAGCTTGCAGAAGTGGGCAATAGAGTCATTCGGGCCTGGTTCCTGGTGGCCAAAATCATTACTCGGAAACCCAACAATAACGAGTTTGTTTTTATATTTTTCATATAGTTTCTCAAGCCCGGCATATTGGGGGGTATTCCCGCAAAGGGAAGCGGTATTCACAAAAAGTATTTTTTTCCCTCTGTATTTTGAAAGGGGTACGGTTTCCCCGGTATGCAGGTCTTTATAAGAATAATCGTAAATATTGGTGGAGGGCGCCTTTTCTGGTTTTGACAATGGGGTTTTAGTCCCGGGAATGATGAATGCAGTTCCAGCTAATAAAGTGAGCAATAATGCAATTAACGGTTTTATCTTTTTCATATCAATAATGTTTTATGTTTTCAATGCCCCAAATTTACATATTTTGAAGCATTTTTGTTCTTCCAAACCCATAAAGGATTATAAAAACTACTTTGTCAAATTAGGCGATATATCACCCTTTTTTACAATTGAACAATTCCCTTATATTTGCCACCGTGAAAAATGCAGGAAACAAAAAACAGGCCCCGGTAAAGAAAAGTGTTATAAAACGCCCTGACGCCCAAAAAGAAATGAAAAGCGCCCCCGGCCTAAAGAGGGAAAATATTTTTATTTTTCTTGCGGCCATAGTATGCTATCTTATCACGCTCAGGGCCGGCCATGCGCTCGATGATGTGATGGTAATATCAATCAATAGCTTCGTTAAGCAGGGCTTTAAAGGTATTCATGGCATATTTACCAAAGATTCAATGTATGGGTACATTGGCTCCAACAGCACCCTTACAGGTGGCAGGTACCGCCCCCTCTCCCTTTTTACCTTTGCGCTTGAGTGGCAAATGTTTGGCGACGCCCCATGGTTTGGCCACCTGGTAAATATCCTTTTATACGCCCTTACCTGCACACTGTTATATAAATTCTTAAAAGAATATATCTTTAAAGCCAACCAATGGTTGGCTTTCACGGCAGCTTTGTTGTTTACAGTCCACCCTATCCATACCGAGGTCATTGCCAATATCAAGAGCAGGGACGAACTTATGTCGCTCCTCGGTTCGCTTGCAGCCATTTATTTCCTGTTCGATTATTTAAAAACAAAGCAGGTATGGATGTATTTATTAAGCATCCTTTGCTTTTTTGTAGCTTTATTCGCCAAAGAAAATACTATAACCTATCTTTTTGTTATCCCTATGGCCTTATATCTTTTCGCGGGCAAAAAAACCGTTGAAATATTGAGGTTGATGGCCCCGTTTATTTTATTTGCCATCGTGTTTATTTTTATCCGTTCGCTTATTGTTCCCTTTGGCGGCAAGCCTGATACTGAAATATTGAACAACCCTTATTTGCTTGCCACTTTTTCGCAGAAATACGGCACCATATTTTTAACGCTGCTCTATTACTTAAAACTGCTAATAATACCCTACCCGCTTTCCTGCGATTATTCGTATAACCAAATACCTTTTGTTACATTTACCGATTACCGTGTTATTATATCTGTAATCCTGCATTTTGGTATGTTCATTTGGGCTATTTTCAATTTCAAAAAGCATAAAATCATATCCTTTTCAATACTTTACTATATTTTCACACTTTCCATTACTTCCAACCTTGTATTTAATATAGGCGCGCCAATGGGTGAGCGGTTTTTGTATATGCCCTCTATTGGTTTCAGTATATTCATGGCCTATCTTGCATGGCAGGTTATTGATTACCTTGAAGGTAGAATGAGCAAGAAAGTTGTAAAATATGCTGCCATTTCTGTTGGAGGGGTTTTGGCTTTGGTACTATTTACCCTCACCGAAATAAGGAACAATAACTGGAGAAACGATATCAACCTGCTGCTGAATGACGTGAAGGCGGCGCCAAACAGCGCCATAGCAAATAACCGCGCCGGGGAAGCCGCTATATGGCTTGGCGATTCGATTAGCCGGGGCCACGCCGATAGCATTACTGACAAAACGAAAGACCAATATTATTTTAATAAATCGGTAAATTTCCTAAAAAAAGCGGTTGAGATTTATCCCAAATACGCCAATGCGTATTCCAACCTTGTGATAGCTTATTTAAGGGTTAAAAACTATAATGCGGCGGCAAGAAATATAGATTCAGTGAAAAAATGGGGGCCTGCGGATAATAACCTGCCTTCTTTGCTCATAGACCTTGGGCATACGTACCTTGATAGCGCCGTATTTCTTCATGCAAAAAACCGCAGCCTTGATTCCATTTATATGTACCTGAATAAGGCCGAAAAATATACCCCAAACGATGCACTGCTTTGCGATAATTTCGGGGGTTATTATTTTACGATAAGAAATTTTGCAATGGCTTCGCAATATTGGGAAAAATGCCTGGTTGCCGACCCTCAAAACAAGGATGCTAAAATGGGCTTAGGGGCGCTGTATAAGGATAGTGTAAGCATAGCAAGAAATAATAATAACCTGTCTAAATTTATAATATACCTCACCAAAGAAGATTATTATGTCCCCGGCAACCTTTCGGTTTATTTAGATTTTGGGAATTACTATAAAGCCATAAACAATTACCCCAAGGCACGTGAATATTATCAAAAATGCCTTGCATTGAGGCCAGGCTATCCGGAAGCCGAAAAAGCTTTAGCTGCTTTGCCGAGGTAGGGAAACGAGGACTGGAATATCTTTTCCAAAGTTGTAAAAGTTTGGAAAAGTTTAAGCCCAAATAACAAAAGCGAGGGTTGCATAAACGGGCAGTTTCGCCGTAGGGGTCCAAAATTTTGAACCCTTATCAGTCCACTTTCAAAATCTTTTGTTCAATAGCATCATTGCCAGCAATGAGCCGCAGAAAATAAATACCGGATGGGATATTATATTTTGAAGTTTCAAGTTCTAAAGTATGGAGGCCAGCGGTTTGGTTATCATTGGCCATGTTTGCTATTTGTTTACCATTGATGTCAATTATACTAATCTGCACATTTTGGCTTTGCTTCAGGGTATAGGATATGGAAAGGTTGCTGGAAAATGGGTTTGGCGAAACACTAAATTGCATTTTTAACGCTGAAGCCGCAACTATACCGGAAGTTGAACCTGATACAGTGATTGTACCAACCATTCCATAAGAACAATGGTAGGTGCAAAAATAGGGGTAAGTACCTGTGGCAGTGAATTGATGCGAATATGTATCGCCCGGGTTCAAATTGCCCGAATTCCATTTGTTATCGGCTGTGCAATTGCTGCCGCTTGTACTTGTATGCGATAAACTACCCGAAGAGGAGCATACCCATTTCACGGTATCGCCAACATTGATGGTAAGCGTAGATGGCGAAAACGTCATTCCAGAGGTAGTAACTGTGTAAACAGTTGCATTTGCAAATACTGCCGAAAGGGCAAAGACGAATAAAATAAGGGTCTTTTTCATATAAGTTTGGGTTTAGTTGTGAAGCTAACCATCTAAACCGGAAAAAAGTTTTTAAACCGGGCATTTCCAACCCTTTCCCCTAATCTGCTTATCTTTGCCGCCTTAGATGAAACGCGTACTCTATATGTGCTACTACTGGCCGCCCTGCGGGGGGATAACGGTGGTGCGGAATGTGAAATTCGTTAAGTTCTTCCGCGAATTTGGATGGGAACCTGTGGTATATGCCCCTTTAAACCCGAATTACTATTTCCTTGACGATACTACCTTTAAAGACATCCCTCCCGGTGTGGAAGTGCTGAAAACACCTGCCCGCGAGCCATTTGGGTTGTTTAATTTACTTCAGGGAAAAAAGAAAGGCGAAAAAGTAAAAGATGTTTTTTTAGTCCGCGATAAAGAACCCGGCCTGGTGCATAAATTAGGGATATGGGTGCGGGGCAATTTCTTTATCCCCGATGCGCGTATGCTGTGGATTAGGCCATCGGTGAAATACCTTAGCAAATATATTGAGGAACACAAAATTGACGCCATAATTTCGGCAGGGCCGCCGCACTCGATGCACCGTATAGCGCTGGCGCTGGGCAAGAAATTTAATATCCCCTACATAGCCGACTTTGGCGACCCCTGGACGCAAATTGATTATTTTGAGAAATTTATGCTTACCGGTTTTGCCCGGGCCAAGCATAAAAAACAGGAACAGGAGGTGCTGAAAAATGCCGGTAAAGTAGTAATAGTGAGCCCCACCTGGGCGGCAGATATGGCTGCCCTATGCGGGCGGCCTGTGGACGTGATACCCACCGGCTATGACCTTGACGACTTTAAAGGGATAGGGCCTGAAAATAGCGGAAAATTTACCATTTGCCATTTTGGTACTTTAGGCATTGACCGCAACCCCGATAACCTTTGGAAAGCGCTGGCCGAATTGGCGAATGAGGAACCTGGTTTCAGGGAAAATTTCCAAATAATGCTGGGTGGAAGCTGGGACTATACCATTCTGCAGGATATTGAAAACCTGGGGCTAAAAGCCAACCTTCAATGTTTTGGCGCCCTGTCGCGCGATGAAATTATGGCAAGGCTGCTGGGCGCCGGCATACAACTATTATTGATAAACAAAGGCTTTGGCGATTACAATATAAAAGGCCGCATACCTGCCAAGGTATTTGAATATATGGGCAGCCGCAAACCTATCCTAACTATTGGGCCTTTGGATAGCGATGTTGCCAATATAGTGGCTGAAACGCAAACGGGGGTTACCTGCACATACGAAGATGGCAAGGGGCTAAAACAGGCTGTGCTTTCGTATTACAAAGCATGGAAAGAAGGAAAAGAACTTCTGCACCCGCAGAATATAGAAAAATATGATTTCCGAAACCTTACCGGAAAAATGGCGGGGCTGCTGGATGATATTTCTAATGTTCCAAAAAATGCCTAATTTTGTATAAGCAATCATTGAAGCGCCAATAATAATTTTTTGGTGTTTTGGATTTTATGGCGGAAAACTTACAACTAAAAGTTTCAATTGACAGCAACAGCGGTTTCTGCTTCGGGGTGGTTTATGCCATAGACCTTGCCGAAGAATACCTTGATGAATACGGAAAGCTGTATTGCCTCGGCGATATTGTGCATAATGATGAAGAGGTGGCCCGCCTGAAGAAGAAAGGGTTGGTAACTATTTCACAAGATGAGTTCCGGGAATTGAAAAACGAACGCGTCCTTATCCGCGCCCACGGCGAACCCCCTGAGACATACAAAACAGCCCTCCAAAATAATATTGAACTGGTGGACGCTTCATGCCCTGTAGTGCTCAAACTCCAGCACCGGGTAAAAGAGGCCTTTGATGGCCAGGGTGAGGAGCAGCCTGTATATATTTATGGCAAACACGGCCATGCGGAAGTGAAAGGGCTGCTCGGCCAAACCAATGGCAATGCCATAGTTTTTCAGGATATTGCAGAACTGGATGATAAGGTATTGCCCCCGCGCATTACCCTTTTCAGCCAGACTACCAAAGACACCCGCAACCTGTATGCTATCCGCGACAAATTGAAAGCCCGCGGCGTAGAAGTGGATTTTAACGATACTATATGCCGCCAGGTATCCAGCCGCGATGAGCAGCTACAGGTTTATGTAAAAAATTTCGACAAAATAGTTTTCGTATCAGGCACGCTGTCTTCCAATGGCAAAGTGCTATATGGCGTTTGCAAAGCCAATAACCCAAATTCTTATTTTATATCATCGGTAGAAGAGCTAAACAGGGATTGGTTTGGCCCCGGCGATACGGTAGGTATTTGCGGCGCTACCTCTACCCCCCTATGGTTGATGGAAAAGGTAAAAGAAGCGCTGGAGGGGATATAAAAAACTAAATGCCTGCCGGTAAAAAATTTAATTTATTGATAGTGTTTAAGGGCTTTCTCATGCTTTTTGCAAAGATAACCCCCGCTTTATAAAATCAATTTCATAAACCCCTCTTTGTTTTTTTGTTTGCTTAATTCCTTTTTTGGATTTAATTTTGACTGTTTGGTTCTAATGAACTAAGAACGTCGTTTATTAGTTTTAAAAAAAGAAAGGTAAATACAAATGCGGACTAGCCTGTGGGCCGATTTTAAGAGATATGTGCTATACAGCGGCAATACGCTGAACCACCTTGCCGCTATCAATGCAGGGATATATTTGCTATTCGTTATTTTTTACGTCTTTATCAGTTTGTTTGGCATTGATGCCAGGGCATTTGAAGGGAAATGGCTGTATGAGTGGCTCAGTTTTCCGGTTCAGCCGGCCTCTTTCATTACAAAGCCCTGGACTATTATTACTTACCAGTTTATTCACGATTGCCCGGCGCCCTGGCACTTGCTTGGTAATATGCTCATCTTTTTATTTGCAGGGCGCATTTTCCGCGAATACCTTGGCGATAAAAAACTGTTCGCCGTATATCTGCTTGGCGGCATGGCCGGGGCGGTGTTCTTTACCATAGGCTACCAGGTTTTTCCGGCGTTTGCCCTTTTCCGTACCGGCCCTATACTTTTTGGGGCTTCGGCAAGCATTGTGGCTATATTTACAGCCATCACTACGCTTTTACCGGAATATACGGTTTTTCTTATAGTCATTGGGCCGGTGCGGCTCATATATATCTGGTTAGTATTTATGTTGCTTTATATCATTGGGCTGGCAGGTGAAAATGCCGGTGGCAACCTTGCCCATATTGGCGGGGCGGCGATGGGTTTTGCCTATATCAAAATCCTGAAAAACGGAACAGATATTGGCGCATGGATAACGAAAATACAGGATTGGGTAAGGAACATTTTCAAGAAGAAACCGAACCTGAAGGTGAGTTATTACAGCGAAGCCCCCTCCCCTAAGCGTAAGAGTGCGCCTAAAATAAACAGGGTTAGCCAGGAAGAGGTGGACACCATCCTCGACAAAATAGCCCGCAGCGGATATGACAGCCTATCGCAACCCGAAAAAGAAACACTGCTGCGTGCCAGCAAAGAAAACTAATGCTGCCCCGAATACTAAAATCCTTATTTTACTTTATATTCTTTGTGAATGGGATATTGCTTGTAATATGCCTCACTGCCCGGTATGTGAACCCAATAATATTCTGGTGGCCATCGGCTATTGTATTGTTTTTTAAATATATCGCTATTGTAAATATCTTTTTTCTTGTTTTATTTTGGTTAAGGAAACGGGTTGCAATGGCCATCATCGCGGGGCTGCTTTTTATATATAGCCTCACGGGGATAGCAAAGGTATTTGCATTTCACCCGTTTGCTTCAAAAAGTAAAAACAGCCTGAAACTAATGGCCTATAATGTGGAAAGCTTTCAATGGTATGCCAATGCAAATGCCCTTCATAAAATACTGGCGGACATAAAAACAGAAAACCCTGATATACTGTGCATGGAGGAATATTATATACAGGAAAAATACCGCAAACTGGCTTTTGATACACTTGTAAAAGCAGATGGGTATAAATACTATAAAGAATATTTTGTAGAAACCGCCCCGCCAGACCATAAATTTGGGCTGGCTATATTTTCCCGTTACCCTTTTACCAATTTTACACCCATCCCTTATGGCATTATGCGTACCAACAACGGCGCCTATTATGTCGATGTAAATTATAAGGGTTGCAAATTCAGGCTAATTAATGTGCATTTGCAATCGGCAAGCCTCCGTGAAAAGGAATACGAGATACCTACTTCGGAAAAAGACCTAACACCTTTCAGGTACGAATTGCTAAAAATGGGATTGGTTAAACTGCGTGATGCATTCAGAAAGCGCAGCCTTCAGGTAGATGAGGTAGAAAATATTATCGAAAAGTCGCCGGGGAAAACCATTGTCTGCGGCGACTTTAACGACCTTGCCCTTTCTTACGCATACAGCAAACTGACTACCCGCCTCGACGATGCGTATTTAAAAGCAGGCTTCGGCCTGGGTTCTACATACGCGGGTAAAATACCATTTCTCCGCATAGACCATATTCTTGCCAGCCCCGGCATGAAAATAGAAAAAACCTATATCGTGAGGAAAACCGGTTCCGACCATTACCCACTGGTTTCTTATATAGTACCGTGCGAATAGGGGCGCTTTTAGTTTTCAAATAATCCCCTTCGGTATTGCCGCTATCAATTTTTGTGTATAAGGCTTACTCGGGTTATTATAAATGTCTTCGGCATTGCCCATTTCTTCTATTTTTCCGGCATTCATTACTACCATGCGGTCGCTCATAAATTTTACTACTGAGAGGTCGTGGGAGATGAAGATATAGGTAAACCCAAATTCATCGCGCAGTTCATTTAACAGGTTAAGCACCTGCGCCTGTATGGATACGTCAAGGGCCGACACAGATTCGTCGCAGATAATAAACCGGGGGTTCACCGCCAATGCGCGGGCTATGCAGATGCGTTGCCGCTGGCCGCCGCTAAACTCATGCGGGTAGCGGTTATATACGTTAGGGCCCATATTTACCCTTTGCAACAAATCCACCACTTTTTCTTTCCTTTCGCGGTCATTATGGTGCAGGCCATGCACTTTCATCGGTTCAAAAATAGCTGCGCCAACGGTCATGCGGGGGTTAAGGGAAGAATATGGGTCCTGAAAAACAATCTGTATATCCTTGCGGATTTTTCGCATTTCGGAAGGGCTAAGGGCTGCAAGGCCTTTGCCTTCAAACTCAATGCTGCCGGCAGTGGGTTCAATAAGGCGGATAATGGTGCGGCCCAATGTGGTTTTACCACAGCCCGATTCGCCAACCAGGCCAAGCACCTCGCCGGGATATACGTCAAAACTAACATCGTCCACGGCTTTTACATAATCTGTAACCCTGCCAAAAACACCTTTGCGGATTGGGAAATAAGTTTTCAGATTGGCTATTTTCAGTATGGGCGGTTTGGCATACATGGCATCGCGGCGTTTGGAGGTTTCGGTTTCCGGTATCGTCATTTCGTTCAGCACCTGCACAACCGATTTTGGAATGGAAACCATATTGCCCTCTTTATCTTCCGTCATAAAATCGCGCATGGTGGGCAGTTGTTTCAGGCGTTTGCCAAGCGGCGGGCGGCAGGCTAATAGCCCCTTGGTATAAGGGTGCTTCGGCCTGGTGAATATATCATTTACGGCGCCTTCTTCTACTATCTTGCCTTTGTACATTACTATTACCCGGTCGGCAATTTCAGCGATAACGCCGAGGTCGTGTGTAATAAACATGACACTCATGCCATGCTGCTGCTGTAGTTTTTTTATGAGTTCGAGAATGGTTTTTTGAACGGTAACGTCCAGCGCAGTAGTAGGTTCGTCGGCTATAAGGATGGACGGGTTACAGCTCATGGCCATTGCTATCATTACCCTTTGTTTCTGCCCGCCGGAAATTTGGTGCGGGTAGGCGCCTAAAATACTTTGTGGGCGGGGCAGCTGCACCTCTTCAAAAAGTTTAAGTGTTTGTAGCCTTGCTTCGGCTTTTGATACTTTCCGGTGGAGGATGATGGCCTCCATCACCTGGTTGCCACAGGTATATACGGGGTTTAGTGAAGTCATAGGCTCCTGGAAAATCATCGAAATTTCATTGCCCCTGTACTTTCGCATAGCATCAACAGGTATTTTGGCAAGGTCAACTGTTTTTCCATCCCTGCCCTCATACCATATTTCCCCACTTGTAATTTTTCCGGGTTCGGCCACAAGCCGCATGATGGACAAGGAGGTTACTGATTTTCCGGAGCCTGATTCGCCCACAATGCCCAGGGTTTCGCCTTTTTTCAAATTGAAACTAATGCCATTTACCGCCGTTACGGCCCCCTCATCGGTTTTGAACCGGGTAACGAGGTTATTTACTTTCAACAGGTAATTCCCTTCCATGCGATGACAAATATAAAATTATATTATGTCTAAATTTTGAATTCCCGCTTTTTTAATTATATGTGCATTATGGGTATTATAAATTATACCCCATAAATCGCCACCCAATACTCCTCCCCCTGTTTTTTCATACCCCGGTACATCCCTTCCGAGTTAAAGGGCAGTTCTATATTACCTTTGGCGTCAATGGCTATCAGGCCGCCTTCGCCGCCGAGGGCCACAAGTTTTTTGTGGACTACCTCATGGCAGGCTTCCGCCAGGGCCAGGCCCTTGTATTCCATCAGGCAGGAAATATCATAAGCCACTACCGCGCGGATAAAATATTCGCCGTGGCCGGTACAGGAAATGGCACAGGTTTGGTTGTTGGCATACGTCCCGGCGCCTATGATAGGGCTATCCCCTACCCTGCCGTACCTCTTATTGGTCATGCCGCCGGTGGAAGTGGCTGCGGCAAGGTTGCCATGCACATCCAGCGCCACTGCGCCTACGGTGCCGAATTTCTTATTATTTGGTGCGGAATGGTCCATTTGCGTAGTGCCGGTATCGCGTATTTCCAATAGCTGGTCATACCGTTGCTGCGAAAAAAAATATTCATCAGTTTCAAAAGGCAGGCTCATTTCTTTGGCAAATTCCTCTGCGCCACCGCCGCAAAGCAGTACGTGTTCCGAATGGCCCATTACCGCGCGGGCAAGTTTTACAGGGTTCTTCACATTTCTCACCCCTGCTACGGCGCCTGCTTCCAGTGTTTTGCCATTCATAATGGCGGCATCCATTTCGTGCCTGCCATCATGGGTAAATACGGAGCCTTTTCCGGCATTAAATAGCGGGTTGTCTTCAAGTACAATAATAGCCGCCTCCACAGCATCGATAGCCGTGCCCCCGTTCTCCAACGCCTTATTGCCTGCCTGCAAAGAAGCAAGCAGGGCTGCCCTGTATTCTTTTTCCTGGCTTTCCGACATCAGGCTGCGGAGAATAGTACCTGCCCCCCCGTGTATGGCTATTGCATATTTGTTCATTTTATTATATTCATTTTTATCTGCCCTACAGCCAGCAAACTTTTCCAAAGTTCTAAAATTTTAGAAATGTTATTTAACTAATAACCCATAACTTATAACCCCCTCGCATACGCAGCAACATCCTGCCCTGCAAAGTCCTTATCCAGATATTTAAAATGGGCGGCCATAGCCACCATAGCGGCATTGTCGGTACAGTATTCAAAAGCGGGAATGTGGATATTCCAGTTTTTTTCCATTGCTTTTTCCTGGAGCTTTTTGCGGAGGTATGAATTGGCAGCTACCCCGCCGGCAATGCCAATTTCACTAATATTATATTCTTCTGATGCTTTTTCGAGGCGGTGCAGCAGGTATTCTACTATGCGGCGCTGGTAGCTGGCGCATATATCAGGTAAATGGTTTTGTATAAAATCGGCCTCCCTGGCTACATTATCGCGTATAAAGTAAAGAAATGAAGTTTTCAGGCCGCTGAAACTAAAATCAAGGCCAGGAATACTTGGTTCGGGGAACGGGTAGGCGTAGGGGTTGCCCCCGGCCCCGTATTTATCAATCAGCGGGCCGCCGGGGTAAGGAAGGCCCAATACTTTTGCCGCCTTGTCAAAAGCTTCCCCGGCGGCATCGTCGGTAGTGCGGCCAATGATTTCATGCCGGGTTACGCTTTCCATTTTTACCAGCAAAGTATGCCCGCCGGATACAAGCAGGCACAAGAACGGAAATTTTGGAGTGGGCCCGGTAATAAAATGCGCTGCCAGGTGCGCCGATAAGTGGTCTATTGCAATGAGGGGCTTATCCAGCGCTAGCGCAAACCCCTTAGCAAAGGATACCCCTACCAATAGTGAACCTAACAAACCCGGCCCTTGCGTAAAAGCAATGGCGTCAAGCATTTCCTTTTTTACCCCTGCTATTTCCAGCGCCGAATCAATGACAGGGAGGATATTGCCCTGGTGGGCGCGGCTGGCCAGTTCAGGCACTACGCCGCCATACCGCTCATGTATTTTTTGGCCGCTCACAACATTTGATAGTATTTTGCGGTTTTGGATAACGGAAGCGCCTGTATCATCGCAGGAACTCTCAATAGCAAGTATGGTACACAATTTGTAGAAAGTAAATAAGTTACAAAATTCGTATTTTTGCAGTTAATGAAGAAATCGGCAGCTAAGATTTTCAGGAGGGCGCTCAGGGTATTTATATTTCTGCTGGTATTCATTATTATAGCTATTGTTTCAGGTGTATTTTTTCTCAATACCGATAGGGGGCACAAGTGGCTGGCAAGTGAAGCCACGTCTATCCTTACTGAAAAATTAAAAACCGAAGTAAGCATGGACGATATAAGGATTACCCTGCCGCTAAAAATTTCCATATATGGCCTGCACGTAAAAGACTACCGGCACAATGATATTATCAATGTGGAAGAAATCAAGGTATCCGCTATCAGGTACAATTTTGTCAACGGCAATATCCATTTGGGCCACGTGGAACTTGCAAACGGGGCGTTTAATGTGAGGAAATACAATGCAGACAATAAGTCGAATTACGACTTTCTGATGGAAAAAATATTGCCAAAAAACCCGCCCAAAGGCAAACCTTCCATTTTTGCTATGGATTATGTGGACTTAAAGCACATTAATTTCTCCTTCTTTGATGAGCATACGCCCGATACTATCAGGAATACGTTTGATTATGAACACGTATATATAAAAGACATAAACACAATTACTACCTATCTTACCTTTGGCGAGGACGTAAAGGCGGATATAAAAAGTTTCAGTTTTACTGAAAGAAACGGCTTTGTTTTAAAAGATATGCGCGGCAATATTACATATAACAGCCACGAAATAGAAGCGAAAGATTTTTACTTTCAAACGCCACAAACCGAATTGAGGGACTATGCTAAACTTGAATTCAAGCAAATATCTTCACTAACTGACTTTATTGACAGCGTTAGTATTACCTCCAATTTGGTTGATTCAAAAGTATCGTTCAAAGACATCCATTACTTTGCCCCTACCTTAAAAGATTCGACAGAAACCGTGTCATTAAGCGGCAAAAGCAGCGGGAGCATTTCGGACCTTCACGTAAAAAATATTGATATTGCATACAGCAAAAACACCCGTATCAGGGGTTCGGGGGAACTGAAAGGCCTGCCGGATATTAACGAAACCTTTATAGACGTACGCGCTACGGAGGCGCAAACGGACAAAGCCGAACTTGAAAAACTGTTCCCAGAAGTAAGCCTCCCGCAGCAGGTTTCTGTTTTCGGAAAAGTAAGCGCATCCGGAAGCTATACGGGCTTTATATATGATTTTGTGTCTTATGCTTCTATTAAAACGGAAATTGGGGGCATTACATCCGATTTAAACCTTAAAATACCAATGGGCGGCGATACTACACAGCCTTCCTATTCAGGCAAATTAGGCCTGACGGATTTTAACCTCGGCGCCCTGTTCGGCCAGAAGATTGTCGGTACCACCACTTTGGATGCCGAAATTAACGGGCATAGTTTCGACCTCAATAAAATAGACGCGATGCTTAAAGCCAGCATTGCCCATATAGGTTTAAACGGATATAATTATCAAAATATCAATATTAATGGCGAGGTGGCTAAAAAGTTTTTCAATGGCAGCCTTAATGTAAATGACAGCAACCTGCAGCTTGCATTTCTTGGCTCTATTGACTATACAAAGGGCGCAACTAAATTTGATTTTACGGCCAACCTGAAAAAAGCCAACCTGCATAAATTGAACATCTCCCCCGATTCCCTCCAGGTAAGCGCGAAGGTAAACATTAACGTTACCGGCTCTAAACCTGACGATTTGAATGGGGTTATTAATATTAAATCCATCGCTTTAAGTACTGGCAAGGGCCAGAAAAATACCATTGACAGCCTGTATATATTTTCTAAAATTGATACCGGCTACCGTGTACTTTTTATTTCATCGCCGGTGCTTAAAGCTACCCTCCAGGGAAATTTCAGCCTGACCCATATCGGCGACTTGCTAAAAAATACCGGTTCAAATTATATTGATTCCAGCTTCCTGAAAACCAATCCAAATACGATTGCAGACCAGTATATAAATTTTGATATAAATTTCAACCATTTAGGCCCTGTTTTCAAACTTCTGCATTCAAGCCTTGCAGTGAATGACAGCGGGTACCTAAAAGGCAATATCCACGAAAAAGGCGGCGTGGTGCAGGCGACAGGCTTTTTACCGGGGATAAAATATAATAATTTATTTGTGGAAAACCTATCTTTAGATGCAAATGGCGCTAATAATAACCTGGCCCTTAATGTCCATTCCACCGGGTTTTATTTAAAAGACTCCATGCTGATGCGGGGCATTGACATAAAGACAAATATCCGCCGAAACCATATTGGTTTCCATACATACGCCTGCGACATGGAGAAGAAAAAGGAAATATACCTCAATGGAAATTTTGATTTAAACAACGAAATTGGAACCTTAGCATTTGATTCCGGCAGCAGGCTCATAGCCATTAATAAAACCTGGAACATTGGCGGTATGCCTGTTATGTTTTACGATGACAGCCTGATAGACGCGCCGGTGCTTTCTTTTACAAGCGGTGGGGAAGATTTAAAAGTAATCGGTAAATATTCACCCAAAAGGGACGAACCGCTCAGGTTTGTATTGGAAGATTTAGGCATCTCTACCATTACCTCCTTCTTTCCGGCATATCATCAGCTAAACGGAAAGCTGAACGGGCAGATATTGGTTTCAAACCTCAAGAAAAGCCCAATCATTGAGGCGTCGCTATTTGTAAGCCCGCTTGTGTATGGAAATGATACGCTCGGTATTTTTAAAACGGTATCCGACTACGACCAATCCACCCAGAAGCTAAACATAAGCAGCTACCTGAATAATATGGATGAAAAGCAGTTAATGGGTATTACAGGCAATATTTCCTTTAGCGGCGACCAGCCTATAAACCTTACCGCCACTTTCGACCAAACAAAAATAAAAATATTTGAGCCTTTTTTTGCCGGGCTTGCTTCCGACTTTAAAGGGCTTGCCTCTGCCAATGTAACCGTTGGCGGAACTATATCAGCGCCGGAAATAAAAGGCAAAATAACACTTGAAAATGCCTCCATGAAGGTGGACTACCTGCAAACCGTATATTCGTTCACCCATTCTTTTTCTTTAGATGGCAAGGTAATTAATATTGATAATTTAACCCTGAATGACGCGTTTAAAAACACGGCCATACTGAATGGTAAAATAAATATCACCCGGCTGTATGACATTGGCCTCGACCTTCAGATGAAAATACCAGACGGAGCAAGGTTTCAATTATTAAATACCCGTTCTAAAGATAACAAACTCTACTATGGCACTGCTTTCGGGTCGGGTAAGATAAGTATCACCGGCCCTTTAAGCAATATAAATATGGATATGCACCTGAAGTCGGAGAAAGGTACCTCTTTTGTATTGCCAATCGGGCAAAATGACGTGTATTCGGGGCATGACGAAATTCATTTTATAAGCAAAGCCGATACCGCGCCTATAAAAAAAGCGCCGTCTTTATCGGGCCTTGGGCTTTATATGGCGCTTGACATAACGCCTGATGCAAAAATTACAATATTACTTAACGGTGATGTACTGGAGGCAAACGGAAGCGGGAGCCTGAAACTTGACTTTTCCCCGGATGGCGATTTTGAGATGACAGGGCCATATACTATTAATAGCGGGACATATAATTTTAGCCTCGGGATTTTAAAACTTGAGGGGTTAATACAAAAACATTTTAAAATTGAAAAGGGCAGCACTATCACCTGGCGGGGCAGCGCATACGATGCAACGGTAAACCTGAATGCTTATTATGAACTAAAAACGTCTATTAGCCCGCTTTTGATAAATTCGGCTTTATCGGGCCAGGTAACGAGCCTGAATGTACCCGTTGAGGCCCAGATGCACCTTACCGGCGCTTTATTTAAACCGAATATAAAACTTGGTTTTGATATTCCGAACCTGAGCGATTATGTATCCAGCACAACCTATACTGAAGTGGAACCTGTCATATCTGCCATACAGGCTGACCCGGAGGAAATGAATACACAGGTTGCCATGCTGTTGTCTGTCGGCACTTTTGTCCCGCCTAACCAGGGCATAGCGGCAGGCGCTAACGTAAGCATCACTTCACAGAGTTTAGGGAATGTAAGCAGCCTAGTATCAGGCGAGGTTAATAATTATTTGGGTAATTATAACGCCAGCGTAAATGTAGTATATACCGGCGGCCAGGCATTTGATGTGGCAGCTTCTAAAGTTCTATATAACAAAGTAACTATTTCAGGCGATTATGGCCAAAACGCAGGGATAGCTGGGGAAGGAAATGTGGCAGGCAACGCTACCGCTAATGAAGCGACCAATTATAATGTAGAGGTTTCACTCAAGCCGAATGAGCAAAGCAATGTGAGCTATAAAGTATTTAACCGGTATAATAGCGACGCCCTATTGCAGCAAACCAATAATACTTTCGGCGCTGGAATTAGCTTCTCCAGGGAATTTGATAAAGTGAAAGAACTGTTTCAGCGTAAGAAGAAAAAAACTCCTGAACCTGCTAAATAATGATAGATACCCGCATTTCCCTCGAAGAACTAAATAAAAGAAGCCCCGGCACCATGGCAGAAGCTATTGGCCTTGAGTTTATCGAAATATGCCCTGAATACCTCGTAGCAAAAATACCTGTGGATGCCAGGACTATACAGCCGCTTGGCCTGCTAAACGGCGGCGCCTCTGCGGCCCTTGCCGAAACAGTGGGCAGTACGGCAGCCTACCTGAGCGTGGAGAGGGACAAATATTATACCGTTGGCCTCGAAATTAAATGCAACCATATCCGGCCAGCCACAAAAGGTTCGGTTACCGGGAAAGCCATACCCATACATACGGGCAAAACCACCCATGTGTGGCAAATAGAAATACGCGATGATGAAAACAAGCTGATTTGCCATAGCACTCTCACTATGGCCGTATTGGAAATAAGCGAAGAGATGCGCGAAAAATATAAAGATTTGTTCTTTAAGGTTTGAGATTACAGGTTTAAACAATAAACAAATACAAATCAGCAGGGCAGTATGCTTCCTCAATATTTCCGGCATGTGGCCCAATAGCATAGCGGCTTTAGCCCGGCCGATACAGTGAAAGCCCTTCCGGAAACAGGGGATTGAGTGATTGATGGCATGGCGAAAGGATATTTGATTTTAAACCGCCCGGAAGAGATTTTTGGGCGGTTTTTAGTGCTTCACACAAATTGACTATTAAAACGCCGTGCCGCCGGTTGAAAAGGGTATTAAATTTGCTTAATGGTTCTCCAAACTTAGATTATGCACATTACCCCATTACGGAAACCAGGTTTTATATTATTGGCCCTTTTTGTTTTATTAATCCCCGCTCAAAAACTTTTAGCACGTGGCTGGCACGTATCGCCCGACGGAAAAGATTATATAGAATATACGGCAGGTGTGGCCGGCGATTATTACCACCCTTTAAAACTTGAATTTGTGCTGGCCAATAAATTGCCCGGCGGCGGTATTTTAGTTAGCCCCGGCGATACTGTATGGGTACATGGCAACCTGTATAATTTTGATGAGAAAACAAAAAGCCAGCATTACCAGGATAAAGACTATACGCCCTATACAGGCTACTACAAAGCCCCCGTTACTTTTAAAGACAAAAAGGGCGAGCTAATCATAGTCCCTTCATCCCAGATGTCTTATGACTTTTATTTAAAAAATTGTTTACCGGGCAACGAAGTAACCCCAATATACGACAGCAGCCAGGATTATACTTTTAAGGAAGAAACTTTAGAACCGGATTCGTGCTATAACTCGTACAAGAAGGTTTGCAGGTACCACCTTACCCATATTAAAGGTTATACAGTTTCAAATTTAAGGTACCCAAGTTTTTATACAAGCTACCTGAAAGGTTCGCCTACCGGCGGCCCCGCAGTGTTTAACTACGAAAACCCAATTATTGTTCGCGCTTATGGTAATGAGCGTGCGACGCTTGACTCAAAGAAAATGCTAAGCCCAAAAATATTGAATTGCTATGTAGAATTAAATACTTCCATAGGTAAATTCACCAAAATCTTAAACCAACTTTTAACGGTTGATGGTCAATATACTTATTTTTGGGGGATAGAATTTACAAATTCAAACCCTAATCATTTAAGCTGTAATAATGGCAATGATAAAGTAACTGATCTTGGCCTTGCGGGTGGTGTAGAAATAGTGGGAATTGGAAACCGCACAATCAACTGTGTTGCCCATAATCTTACAGGCGATGGGATTGACGCCTATTCTTCGGCGCTAAAATCCAAAATTGACGGGTGCATAATATACAATGACGGATGGGCGAATACTGCCAATGACAGGGCGCATGGGCATGGCATTTACCTTGCCAATAACCCCGACTCCATTCATTCTTTTAAGGAAGTAGCACACAATTTTTTGTTCGACATATTCGATATGGGCCTGCACGTTTATAAAACCTCAAAGGCTGACGGCCCTATAACCGGGTTAAAAATCCATGACAATGTAGCCTTTAACAGCGGCAAAATAGCAGGGAAAATTATTCCTGCTTATTGCAGAAGCCGAAGTATGTGTATGTTCGATACTGTTAATACAATGGAGTGTAACGGAATAAAATACTTCGTTAGAAAACGTACCACTTACCAGGATAACATAATTTTAGGCGGGCATAGCGGTATGCAATATGTAGATTTGATAAATAACCATGTATATGATGACCTAAGCATAGGGAAACGGTGCGACGGCATTGATTGTAATTCAAACCCAGAAAGCGGGGGGTATGAGCCTAATAATTTTGTACTGCAAAGCCAGGGCAGGCCCCACTTATATACGGATATAAATATTGAAAACAACTGCTTTATTGGCGGCCAACCAGTACAAATGGAGGATTTGAGGAAAAGTAAATTCAGGAATAATTTTATTTATGGGAATAAAAATTTGCTCATGTACAACGAGCATATTGATTCGCAAACGGTTAAACACCTCCCTGAAAGCAAATATCATTATTTCGATTTAGACTGGGACAGCAACGAATACGTTTATAAAACATCGTTTGTTGATTGCAACCTTGGCTTTATAAAATTCCCCCTTATTTTTCATTTTGATATTCTAAAAAGAAGCGCCAATGCGGATTTGTCTAAAAGGCCCGAATTTGGAACCATTACGTCTTCAAGCGGGCTGCTTATGGGGGCTTCGGGTAAAGCTGCCGGCTTTATATCGAATTATGCCGATAGTGGTTTCTGGAAAGGGTTTCAACCTACCCTTGGCCTGGAACTTCATCCTGCATGGTTTAGCGCTTCATTTCCTCCAGGCTGGGATGCGCCAAAAGAATTTTTTATCGGGAATATGGATTCGGGCCGAAAGGGGATGTTGGTGTATAATATTGGGGAAAAACCGGTAGAATATTATTACAGTATGCTTGGGGGTTTTGTCCCCGTTGGCCATGAGTTCAGGATACGGGATGTGCAGGATTATTATAATAAGGGGCAGCAATTTACCGCTACATATACCGGTGTGCCTGTGGCTGTTGAACTGCGGTATTCTGTAGGCGCCAGTACTTCCAGCCCTCCCGGTGATGGAAAAAAACCAAAGACGAAGGAATACCCCGGCAATAGTTCTTATAATGGATATGTGAAAAATTATGCGCCCGAAATAGCGGATTTGTGCGATGGGGTAAATAATACCGGCGATGCCTATCATACCGATGAGGGGTTCAATACCTTTATACTTGAATTCGCACCGGCTTTCAGCATAAAAAGCGTAAAATTGGATAAGGACAAATTTCAGGTTTTTATCAGCGCCTGCGATGGATATATACCCGGAAATTTTGAATGGTCCAATTCCCGCAACTTAAAAATGGAGGAGGGCAGCGCCCCCGGCTCCCGCATCATCACGGTTCCGATTGGGAAATGCGTTACTATTTCATCGTCAGGTAAATATATCTATAACGGTTTAGCCGGTGTTGAAAAATTAGAAATATGCAACAAATAGCCAATCATCAACCCCTATGGCGTAAGCGTATATTTCAGGCTAAACCCAAAATTGGTGTCGGCAGTTGGGAAGTTATTGGATGTATATGGGGTATTTACCATCCTTGAGAAGAATAGCTTTACACTTAATGCCTTGCTAACGGTATAGGTTACTTCGGGTTTTATGGATAATATTTTTTGGCCGCCTGTAGCTTGCGAATTACTGTCGTTAAGTATCCTCACAAGGGTCCTTTGGTCGGTATAAGACACATCAAGCCTGAAGTTCAGGTCGTTTTTCAGGAAAACCCGTTTCCCCCCAATCCTGATAAAGCCTGGCAGTAGCAGTTTATTGGTACGGTACCCAACGCCTGCGGTTATTCCCTGGTCATCCGTTTCCGACATCTGGAGGTTGGTAAATGAGAAATTCATCATCCTGTCCCGTTTATATTGCAGCGATGTAGTCCAGCTGTTTTTCCAGTTAATCTCAACGCCGAGCAATGGCGCAAACTGCTCTGTTATAGCAATATTGCTTATTAATAATTTAGGCGCCAGGTTTGAATCGGGTTCGGCTTTGTAAGCTGAGCTATAATCAAGGTTTGATGTATAGTTTGATACAACATACGTAGAACGGTAGGCGCTTGATAAGGTTATTGATTTAATGTATTCTTTTATGGCCGGAAAATCCGTAAGGCCGGTATAGCTGATACGCCAGTTTGGCATAGGTATGGAAGGAAATGGATTAGTAACAGTCTGAGAATTTGGGTTTTTGCCCGTATAAGCCGCCAGGAACGAATATAAAAGCACATCAGATTGGGTATTTCCATACCCTACAGGGAAGTTATTGCTGTCGAGGGTATTGCGGTTAGGGCTTGTTTGCGTCCGCTCATCTGAAGCCCAAAGCCGTTCGGCTATTGTATATCTGTCATTTTCAAATTGTTGAAACACAGATGCGGAGTTTGAAAAACTGGTTTTAAACGGAAGGAAACTTGTAGAATATGTACCCGACTGATACCCGCCGAGGTGTACAAAACCGCCTGCGGAATCGGAATACCTGAAGGTTTCCTGGTACGTGGTTGATTGCGATTGGTTCACATCAATGGTTATTTTCAGGTTTTTAACCGGTTCCAGGGTAGCCTGGCCGGTTATCGTTTTCCGGTTAGTGGTCATATAGTAGGCTGTGAGGTTGGTATCTGTGGTTATCCAGTTGTTCCGTACCGCCATTTCCTGTATATTTTTCTGGCTACCGAATACAAACGGCAACCCAGGCGCCTGGTTTACAAAGTCATTGCCTAATGCCTGAGGGGTTGGCAAAAAGCCGGGAAGCACTGTTCCCCTGTTGTTGGTATAGCTGCCCGATACATTTCTTACCATCATTGCTGCCCGAGCCATGTATTCCTCGAGGTGTATTGCATTCTCGTCCACATACACAGGCGTAGAGTCTTTCGGGTTGTTCTTTTTCTGTTCTTCCTCTTTCAGTTTTCTAATTCTGTCCACATTGCTTTTATTTGCTATGATGGTCTTGAAAAACTCAGATTTGTTGTATAGCGTAACCAGGTTTAGCTGTGCATTCACGGTGCGGGTTTGCGAATTATCAATGGTATTGCCCAGGCTGTCATTTGATGGCGGCGCCCCTATCCAGTCATAGCTTGCCGAATATACGGTTTGCAGGGTAACAAAATCTAAAAACGGTATTTTATTTACCGGCACATCATAGCTCAGGCTGGCAGTTTGCGAATACCGGCTCAACGTACCCAATTTTTCGAGGTTCCGCAGCAATGTATCCTGTTTCTGCTTTGTGTCAAGGGCACCTTCCGGCTCATATACCCGCGCGTTGGCAAGCGCTGAAAAGCTAAACTTCAGGGACTTTGTAAAATTCCATAATAAATCGTACTTTCGGTTTATCATAAAACTTTTGTCGTAGTCCGGCACAAGAATGGTTACCAGGTCGGGGGTAGTATTGCGGTACAGGAGGACGCCATATTTCCTGACCCCTTCCATGCTTACTGCAAATGATTGTGGCAGCAGGTAAAAATTAAAATCGGTAAGCAGTTTTGCGTACTTGCTCTTTGTTACCTTTTTGAAGGGCTGAAAATTCTTTGGGTTAAAGGCATAGTTATAGCCCAGAATGGCGTCATAGTTTTTTATGAAGTCATAATTATACGTTATGTTGCTTTCATAGTTTTCAGTGAAGGAATAAGTGGCGTAGAAGTTTTCAATATCCCACAGGTGCGTTTTCTTTTTGCCGGGTTTTCGTTCTTTTTTTACATTGGTAAAGCTAAGGCTTTTTCGCATTACATAATCGGTGGTTGCGTTTCTTACCGAGTCGCGTTGCTGGCCGGTATATTGGCTCAAGAGTACATCCAAGGGTATGTCCTGGCTCAAAGGGTCATATTCCGGTGTGCTAAACGACTGGCCAAAAGCAAAGTACATAGGTATGCGCACCATAAAACTTTTGGGTAAAAATTTTCCCAGGTCAAAAGAAGAAAGGAAGTCGTATTTATCAATATTATTGAGGCTCCGCTGCTGCAGTGTTTGGTCCAGGCCGCCAAAGCCTACGGTAGTAATACTGCCTGTAAGGTCGACCTTGCCCAAATCGGCCAACTTACTGCCAACGTGGCCGATAGCGGCCCAGCCCCCTTTTTCATTAAAGCCGGTAACGCGCATTTCGTCCACCCATACTATACCGCAAACGGTCTGCCCATTGGTTTGGGGGTTGCGTATGCCTATCATTATGGTACGTACATTGCTCAAATCAGGGTTGCCGAGTACCGTTATTTTCCCTTTATGTGCGCCATCCATCTGCGAATACGGCGTAGTGAGGCTCACGGTCCCAAGGTTCCGGTTTTCTTTTGTGTTAACCAGGTCGTTAAGCGTTATCAGGAAATTGTTTGTATCGGGCCAAATAGTGTTTACGTCAGTATTGCCATTGGGGGTTACCTCATATATCGGCTGGTCGTACTCATAATAATTTGTATTATAATCAGTGCCGAGGCGGATAAAGACGTGGGCGTTTTTTATCTGGGAGCCTTCGGCATGCACGTACATTTTAAGTTGTTTGTACTGCCGTAAATCAAAAACAGTATTTTTATATACAGCCCTGGCGTCTTTGCCCTGCAAATCGCAAATCTGCAATGAAAGCGATTGCTCATTTTGCTGTACCTGGTTTGGGGTGGTAGGGTCTATTTGCCGCTGCACGCCCGGTGGCAGCACATAATTTATGGGCGACCGCTCTGCGTCAGTTTCTATGCTCACTGTGGAAACATTAAACAAAGTCGGGTCATTACGGTCGGTGGATACATAATCGCCGGGGGTATTGAGGTTAAACTGGTATGTCCGCCAGTCGGAACGGACCAATTCCAGTTCAGCAAAACGCAGCACCACGCTATCGCTAAAGCCGGTAAGGTACATACGCATAAAGCGAATGGATGTAAAGTCCTGGATTTGGCCGTACCTGCTAGTATAGGCCGTAATAGGTATTTTAAATTCGTACCAGGTGCATTGCGATGTTTTATTGTCGGGCGTGGTAACGGATACCCGGAGCGAATCTGCCACAAAGCCGCCCGGTTTATGCAGCGCGGTAGGCGAAATAGGTATCTTGTACTCGAAATACTGCTCCAGGGTGCTAACGGTAAAGTCGTGGTTAATATCTTCATCATCGGGGTACAGGGAGCCATATCCGTTGTTGTTGCCCACATTGATGGGGGTATTGCCTTCCTGGTTATTAAAGGCCTTGTACCTGCCTAATATGGTAACATTTCCGGCATCCAGGTTATTGCCCCGGTAAAATTGAAAATCATCGCCAGATGGGTCATTTAAAATTTCTGCAAGGGCTTGCGGGTTAGTTACCCTTTGCCGTACATAGTACAGGTATGGTTTTTTGGGTTGATAAGACAAAGCCTGAGAGGAGGGCGAACTGGCCGGCACATCGTGGGGTTGGCTAAAGTAATTCTGCTCATCGGCATCGCCCAGGCCGTCAAGGCCTACATCCTGGAAAGGCCGGGCGGTAGCATCATTGTCAAAAGCATTATTAACTTCTATTCCTGTAGGAATCCTGCCATATACGGTAGTATCTACGCTTGACACTACAGAGGAAGCGGGAAGCCCGTTTTCATAGCTGTGCTGCCCATCTTTGAGAATATCTTCCGAAACATCGCCGAGGTCAATGTACAACGACCCACCGGCAGAGCCTTCGTTACCAATAAAGGGGTCCATCAGCCATGCTTCCATATAGTCAATATTGGCGGCCTGGAAGTCGGTAGTAGTAATTGGGCGCATGATGCCGCCCCAATTTCCAGCAGCGTTTAGAAGATGGCCATTTGCATCCAAATTAGGGTTGTAATTATATGGGCCCCGTTGGTTTGGGTAAAAGGCAAGGTCTAAAGTTGAAAGAGTGGCAGGAACACCGGTTGCCAATTGCAAATTTGGGAAAACTTCCGTTTGCAAAACCTGCCGCACATAAGGACCGGATTGTGCTGAGGGGGTTGACTTAAAATATTGGGGCGTGAGGTTATTATTAAGCCAAAATAACGGGTCTATGGTGTACCAGGCTAATTTTGCGCGGTGGTAATTTACATTGAGGCTATCCTCTGAAGCTTCTTTAAATGTGGACGGGGGGGTACTGGCAAAATACCAGGAAGCAGGGTTTATCCGCAGGTCGTAAGGCAATTCCGCGGCTTCAAAATCATCAATATAAGAAACGCCATCTTTTTCGCCGGGGTCGTTCAATAGTTTGGGGTGGCCGGGGAAAATGCGGGCATATTCAAAATCGGCTGATAAATCGGATAATGTTTTGGTTTGCTGCACAAAAGGAATATCGTTTACCAAAGAGGTAATCAGCCTCGAATCGGTGTGGTAATGGCCGTCTAAACCGAATATGGCATTCCTGATAGGCTCATCGCCAACGCCTACCTTCGGCGTAATGGGCCGTTCCCGCTCGTACAGGAAGGTGGTGCCTATTTTAAAATCTTTATTAAATTTATATTCCTCGCGGCTGCCCATGAGCGTTTTTTGCTGGAGGGTGAACAGGTTATTGCTTTCAAGGTCTATTTTAATTTGAGAACCGGCAAGCAGGCTTGAATTAATAATTTTTACCCGGCCAAGCGAATAGTCCACAATATAGTCCACATTTTCAGTCAGCAGCACACCGCCGGCATATACTTTTACCGAACCCTGGGGTATATTTATGGCATTCAATGATATATCAGACCCAGAAGCGCTCTGGTAAGAACCCACAAGGAAGTATTTATTGGCCTGCTGCTGCTGCTGGGCTATAAATACGGTATTGTTGTACAGGGTGCTGAATATATAGGGCTGGCCTGTAATGGTATCTATAAACCTTGCTTTCAGGTCGCCGCCGAACGGCTCAACTACCGGGAAAATAATCTTGCCCTGTGCCGACACAATTGTTACCCCTTCGATGTAATCAAAAACGCCGTCAGGCCGGGCATTCATTTCAGCATCGAACCTGTCGAGGCCCAATACCTGGAGCAATGGCGTAACATAAAGTTTGGTTTCGGATGCCGGCACCGGCAGATAAGTCAGTTTCGACCCGCTCTTGGTATCAAGATAAGCAACCTGAAGCTGGAAATTAGCCGACTGAATGCCGTAAGCGTTGAGGCTATAGATGTTTTTCATCATCAGGTTCCAAATCGGTATGTTAGGGATAACCGTAACATTGTTCAGCATCTTTACCATCAATACATTAGGGGTAACAGTATTTGGCGGTATATCGGTAGAGAACTCGCCCACCTGGTATGTAACACCGGCAACCTGGTATTGGTAAGCCACGGCCAAAACCTGGTTGGATGTGATTGGTTTATTCAACATGATATATCCCAGGTGTGCATTATAGGTATATTCGGTTGAGGCCAGCATCCGGGCATTGTTCACCACCGTATAATCGGTTGACTGGTTGAAGCCCAGCGAGTTCATTTGGTTGCTTACCGTGGCGGCCGACCTGATATTATTGGCATAAGCAGGTGAAGTAAGTTTAGTGTATAATGTATTGGACTGGGCTGTAGTACCCGTAGTGGGGCCGCCGCTTGGCAGTACATGCCCCGCTACGGGCTGGTCTATGGTGTTTACTTTATACGGGGCGTTTTCACCTAAATCTGCCATTGCGAGGATATTCCGGGTATTGGTTACTGCCTGCTGGTCGTTGGTTACCCAAACCTCTATCCGGGTGATAACCATATCAGGGTTTATTGGGTAGCGCCTGTTAGCCTGGTCATAAGCCGTCCTGTGATATTGCGAAAGGAAATAGTTTTGATACTGCTGGTATGCCTCGGCCTGAATGTTGAAGGTATTGGTTTGGGAGCCGGAGTTCACCGTTATTTCTTTGTTCTGGCTTTGCTGCTGTGAGAATACGCTTGTAACCGTCAATTTGCCAAACTGAAGCACGGATTTTACCCCAAACAAAGAAGTACTGCCTGAAATTAGCTGGCCTGAAATTGGCATAGATACGTTCCCAACATCTATGCTTTTTATTATCTCGTCCTCCTTGCCCTGGTAGCCCAATTTCTGCTGGTTTTCAAAATTAAACGCTGCCTGGGTATTGTAGTTGATGGTCATTTTGATTTTATCGCCAATATTGCCGACTACGCTGACCTGTATTTTCTGGTCGAATTTAAACTGGGACGTACGCTGTTCGCTCAGTGGCCAGGTGGGGTTGTCCACCCGGCTGAAATCGCCGGAAAAGATAAGCTCGGCGCTGCCCTGTGGGCGAATATCCACGAGGTTGCTTAACGGGCCGGGAAGAAAATCGTGCAGCAGCCCGTTTATCGGGTTATTGCCGGCGCCCTGCTGCACCATACCCGCCGCAAGCGAACGCCTTTTAAAATAATCCTGGACGAATTGCCTGGTTTGCTGGTTTTGAAAGGAATCATAAGGAATAGTCTGCTGCTCGCCAACGGGCTGGCCTGCTACTTTTGAGGTAACATTATAATTCTGCATATTTGAATCAAGCTCCGGCTTCCTGTCTATTGCTTTGGGATTTTTCAGGTCCAGGGAATTGTTCTGCATATTCTGGTAAGGGTCGTCAGGGTTAGGGGCCTGTATAGGATAATGCAGGTGTACAGCCGAATCTTTCTGCACTGCGGATGCGGTAGAGTCTGGTTTTGCGATTGGGCTGTTTGCCTTTACCTTCGTGGTATCGGTAGCCACTTTTGAGGTATC
>Ga0206800_1032_pt1 | contig 28034 bp, 35 predicted proteins | sample Alteio_BWOrgCont_64_FD_152898 | JGI IMG/M metagenome (GOLD analysis project Ga0206800, IMG submission 152898) | Enriched cells from forest soil in Barre Woods Harvard Forest LTER site, Petersham, Massachusetts, United States -... | ecosystem: Environmental > Terrestrial > Soil > Temperate forest >... | reverse complement strand
ACCTATGCCTGCATATATCCAACCAGCGTTACCTATTTGGTAGAAACACACATCAAAAATCCCCAAGGAAACGATGGTTAGGTACAGCATTTTTTTAATCCCACCTCGATCGATTTGACTTCCGATCACAGGGGATGTCATTAACATAATAAAATTAAATATCGCAATGGTAGAAAGATAGAACCATTCTGGAAATCCTTTTTGCTTCAAATGAATCATCAATAAACCATCGTTAAATCGCCCTAGAAAAAACAAGAAGACAATCAGTAAAATAGGCGTTAATTTTTTAAAAATAACATTGAATTCCTGCAAAGAAAATTTGGACGTTTCTACACCCGATACGTTTAGGAAACCCGAAAAGATAATCGTAGGAAAGACCAATATGCAGCAGAGAACCACAAAGAAATTGAGATTTTCATTTAGGCTTCCTAAGAAAATGGTCGAGATACTCACTACCAAAGGACCCAAAACACAACCAGCTGTCTTGGTGACGCTTAAAATACCCAAAGCAATGCCTTTGTTCACAGCTTTTTCGGCAACATAGGCATCTCGGGGTGAGGCAAAAGTTCCATTCGAGATACGTTCTAACGTTTTTGAGAATAAAACAGTCCAAGGATTTGGGATTAACAGTAACGCTTTAGAAGCAAAAGCCATCCCGGTAGAGCAAACAAAAATCGCTCGCTTATTCTTAATCTTATCAAATAACACGCCATTAACTAATCTAAAAAGATTTGACAAGAATTCGGTTGTCCCTTCCATTAGACCTAAGACCATGAGAGAAAGACCTAAGGAGTCGGTCACCAGGAAAGGAACCATGGTCATTCCAATCGTTGTAGAAATCGCTAATAAGAAGTTGATACCGTAAACCAAATACATTCTTTACGACAACCCATCAATAAAAGGCCATTTTAATTCTAAATGATTATATTGTCTATCAAATAATATTTAAATGGTTTCCGGGTGGACGAAACTGAATCTAATAGGGGGAGATACACCATTACATAAGAGTAAGGGATCGATATCACTTAATGCCTTGTCAACTGTCCATTGACATAACGATTCGCAGACAACGTATAGAAAGTGTCTAGTTTAAACAAATTAAATTTGGTCCCCTTATCATAGATATCCAATTTTTCTAAATTTTTTAAGCGTTTTGAAAAATGAACAAAAAATGGTACTCCCAGCAAATTGACGACAATTTTAACAAACATCATTCCAAAGATTAACGAGATCAATAGCCTAGTATTCATGGTATTATAAAATGCAATAAAGCCAAACAATGCACTGTCAACACTCGCTGCAATGACGGTTGCCAGAATATATCGTGCGCCAACATATCTACCTTGAAATTCGACTTTTAATTTGGCCATTACAAACGTATTTAAAGGTTCCGCACTAAAATAACTAATTAATCCAGCAACAATGGCTCTGTTATTAGCCTGCAATAGCAGATCAAACATTTCATTATACGAATGATATTCCGGGCTGGGCAAACGTATGACCAGTTGTCCATATAATATAACGATAACATTAAACAGAAAGCCGCCCCATATGGATAATCGAGCATATTTATAGCCATAAACTTCGGTAATAAGATTTGAAAGGAAAAAAGTGAATGCAAAAATAAATGTCCCCGCATTCGTAACAACGCCAAATAGTTTGATTAGTCTCAAATCAAACCAATTTCCTAAAACAATGATCATTGAATATGATGAAGCTAAAAACCACAAATACTTCGGCGTAATTTGAAGGGCGCGCAGGCCCGCTACTTCTTGTTGCATAATTTTTGTTGCCTCTGTTACCGTCTGTGTATAAAAACAAGATGATAATCCAACGCCTGTATAGGTTAATACAGGATTGGTATCATTGACAATGATTTTTCTGACTTGAGCCTTTAAATTGCCAGCTTAATAACTATTTTGTGGGTGTTGTGTTTCATAGTCATCATTCATACATTAATTAGATTGCGCAGTTTTCGACCAATCTGCTAAGATGGGACATTGTCCTCGATGTCACCAAAAGTAGAGGCATGGTCATGAAAAAAAATTATTTTAGCCGTTCAATTGAAGAACACCGTGCACTCACTCAATCGCTAAGCCCCACGGCAGAACCTGCCCAGTCCGTGCGAACTGTATATTTAGGCGTGCTGACTGCTTATATCCCAAGTCATCTAACCCCCCCCTACCCTACCATCTTATATTTGCCAGGAAACGCATTTGTCGCTTCTGAAACAGGGTTTACCGATTTTATCTGCAGCCACCTTGCTCGACTTTCAGGTTGCCAAGTCTTAGTCACTCAACACCGACTGGCTCCTGAATATCGATACCCCGATGGGTTACACGATGTAATAATACTTCTAGAAAAGCTCACTGCAGATGCTAAAAGTAAACCCTCCATTTTACGAATCGATCTCAACCGTTTTGCGATCTCGGGGTACAGCTCTGGGGGTAATTACGCTGCAATTTTGGCAAGATATGCAAATAGATTTAACATTTCCTTTCAAGTACTGATCAGCCCAATGTTAGATCTGACTCGATCAGACAAAGGGTATAGACAATACGAAAGAAATGATACTGTCACTTCTGAAGCATTTATTGCATGGTTTCTAAATCTCTATCTCCACAGCAAAGTTGATCGCTGCGTACCACTTGTCTCCCCCTTTTGGGAACAATCAGAAATAATGCGATTACTGCCACCCACTCATCTTATCTGTGGAGAATATGATATTTTCAGAGGCGATGCTGAAGGCTATTTTTCTCGTCTAAATAAAGCACGTGTTATGGCAAGTCTATGGGTAGTGAAAAAAGAGAATCATGGCCTACTGTGGCATAACTTGAAAGTAATTACTGCAGTGGCAAAAATTGTCAGTTCTCACCTAGTGGACGATTTCAGAATAGAACCACCCATTTCTAACCGTTCAGTCTTGCAAAAAGAAAATGGCAATAAGGAAACGCGAAAAATCAATCCAGAGTTACTGGCCAATTCTATAGTAAGGTTCATGTCTGGGAATACAGCATCATCTCAACCAACCCCACTCGAAGCTATTACTCTTGTGGCAGAACCCATGGCCGAGAATATAAAACAAGAACTATCCGCTGAACCCGCCTCCCCGAAAACAAGTGAAATCCCAACTCCACCTCAAACTGCAAATGCAGACACCCCTAAATGCTCTGAAAAACTTATAACAAGGTTAACTGTCATTCATGAGCGGATGCAGAGCTCGAAATCAGCTCTCGAGTTTCCTGTACGATGCCCTAATCGTTCCTCAAAACACACCTTAACTTATTACAATATGCCTAACACCTACACTGGAATGCCATTGGGAAACAAAACTCCAACTTCAAGCTTTCTGAAAACGATGGTTACCCCTCGGTGCCGAATAAATGTGGATCCCTAGTTCCTTTAACGATTGAAAAGATTGGATCAACCCGGTTTATCCATGCTTGGATCTGAGTTGGCAGAAAATCAATATTATCAACCTTTTGTTTTGTGACGTAAAACCCAGCATTTTCGAGGATTGAACAGATTTTGAGTAATTGATTATTAAACGGCGAATATTGCATTTCATGAACTTCAACCATAATTTCCTTAACCAAATGCAGTTTAATACCTAATTCTTGTAATACTTCATGCTCAGCACATTCAATATCCATTTTTAAAAAATCGATTTCCTCAGTAACAAATTGTGAGAGCAACGTCGCTTTAACTAAAACTTCTATTGAAGAATTTTGCTGATGCCCCCACAATTTTATAATTGAATTGCCTCTACTGTCCGCTTGTCTTTCATGCATCTGACCATAAAAAGGGACAAACCCCCGTTTATTAGATAACGCCGCATTGACTAAAATAACATTTTTTAATTTATTGGCCGTTACATTCGTTTTCAAAATATTGAAAGCATTCGGATCGGGCTCAAAACAGATAATTTTCGCATCGGGATATTGACTTTTAAAAAACAACGTCGCCAGCCCTATATTACTACCAGCATCAATAATGACAGGCCTTTTCTTGTTGGTTTTAAATTCATATATTTTTTGAACAAAAATTTCTTCATAAAGTGCAGAGGCCATTTCTTCATTACAGTAGAAAAAGTCAAAATTCTCTATTTTAACCGAGGTTAAAGAATGATGTTCTTTTTTTTGACGAAGAAAATGATTCATTATATTCAACTTGTATATAACATAGAGTTAACCAGGGGGATACGGAAAGGTAAAGTACAGATAAATTTCGTGCCTTTTCCCGGCTCACTTTTTACATCCAGCTCCCCTTCTAAATCATGCATTAATTGCTTAATGATAGATATGCCCAAACCAAAACCTTTAAATCCTGTAGAGTCCTGAGTATGCTTATTATATTTCCCATACAAGTAATGTTGATATTCTTCCGGCACTCCAATCCCGCTATCTTCTATGATCAAATAGAGATACACATCTTTATCTTGCTGATCGGCCAATTCCACTCTAATTCTAACATAGCCCACATGAGTAAATTTGAGGGCATTACTTGTAAGATTAAGCAATAGTCTTTGTATACGGCCAGGATCTCCGATAACAATTTCAGGGACATTTTTTTCATATTCCAAACTTAATTCTAATTGTTTACTCTTTGCTGTAACGGCTTCCATTGTCATAACTTCAGACACCAATTGTTTTAAATCAAATTTCTTGCTTAGAATAGGTGCATGGTTAATGTCCGCCTTAATGAACTCTAATACAGAGTTACAATATTTTAGCAATGCTTTCGCTGATTCTGAAATATTTCTCAGGCACTGTTTTTTGTAAGGATCTGACTCCTTTTCTTCCAAAACGGAAGCTAAAGACCAAATCCCGTTAAACGGAGTACGGATATCGTTTTCCATATTACGAATTAAATCTATTTTTGATTGATTAACTGCTTCTGCATATTCCTTTGCTTCTAGAAGTTCCGTCTCCATCCTTTTCAGATAGGTTATGTCAGTCGTATTGCCAACCACACCAAAAATCTCGCCTTGCTCATTGCGCAACGGTTTTTTATAGGACAGTTGAACCAACTCTTCCCCAGATTCCAGAGTCAACCTTTCTTCATCGGTGCAGACCGTTCCTGAATTCATCGTTTCAAGATCATGTCTTCTATACTGATCGGCAACTTCTTTGGAAAATAAATCATAGTCTGTTTTGCCAACAATGGATTCCCAATGTAAACCTAGGCTTTTCATTTTTTCCCTGGCAAAATTATTGTGTCCTAAGTAGACGCCATTTTTGTCTTTCCAGTAGATAGATCCTGGCAACTCGTCAATAATGTTGCTTAAACTATGAATGGTTTTTTTTTGTTCAACAATGATATCCTGTAAACTTTTATTTTCCTCATTTTGAGCCGCCATTACTAAGATCCTCTTCATCCAAAACCTTCAATTGGCTTTCCACCTCAATTGACTTATTTTACCACTCAGCCCACCCTAAAAATGCTGTAAATTAAACCAGATTTTCTAAAGGGGAATTTATGAACACTGGGCAGCTTGTGACCTTCTTGAATGGATCCCCGCTGCCACGAGAATAACGGAGGCCTCGCAGGAATTCAGTTAGCGGTGTCTGACATCTTTTTTGACTGCGGCAAACTCACCTGAGAAAGACACTGCTAAGCTTCCTGTCTGAAAGATTTTTGAATTCAACTTTATTCGCGCCTTTCCTTTGTGAATTAACATCCGATCAAATTGAGGCCAGACCAGAGGAGAAAACAAGCATTCTGCCGTAAAATCATCCGTCACAGGCCTTAAGTATTCTATATGGCTCTCTGCAATGACGATTTCCACCGGCAAAGCTATTTCTCGAACATGAATGAAAATAAGACTCCAACAAGATAAAGTCGCCACAGCATGCAAACTTCCACCAAAAGCCGTTCTCTTGTGATTGATATTTTGCTTTAAAGGCGCACTTAACAACACCTTTTCTGTTGTTGCTTCTTCGACTTTCAATCCCATCGCTTCCGCAATGGGGATGTGTTCCCAAATATACTGCTGTAAAAAGAGGCGATCAATGGGCATATTCTTCCCCAAATCTTACAATCCTTTATAGATAAACCATCTCTAAGTGCTGTTCACCTTGTTCTGTAACGCGATATCCTTTTTTGGTTTGATCGCAGGCGATGATCCGATGCAATTGGCCATCCACATAGTGCGCGGCGGTATCATCTTCTAATGCAATCCCAGGACTCACTTCTTTATTTTTTATCATACTTAAAAAGGCCGGTCGCCGTTCTGGCTCTGAGTCGTAATGAGGACAGCAACTCCCTTTCAGAAGTCCAAGACCCGCAAGAGCCCCTAACGGCCACACGGAATCGGTAATACACTGCTCAAACCAACAGATGGCACCCGCACTAACACCTGCTAATACGGTGCTGTTTTGATAAGCTTCAAACAACACTTCATCTAATTTCCACTCGCGCCAAAGTGCTAGCATGCTGCGGGTGTTGCCACCACCCACATAAATCAAGTCTTGTTGTAAAAGGTGATCTTTCCAAGTATTTTCTACCCTGCCAAATAATGAAATCCAAGAAGGTCTAGCACCCAGCGATAAAAATGCTTCATAGAACTTTGTAATGTAGTCTTTATCTTCAACGCTGGCTTGGGGTAAAAAACAAACCCTAGGATTGGATAAATTGGTTTGTTGCAGGAGATACCGTTCCATTTTGTACCCATTTCGCGGCTTCGTAAATCCGCCGCCGCCAATCGCAATGATTTGTTGCATGTTCAATCCTTTACAAAGGTTAGATTAAATTTTGACACCGAGTTTATACAGAAGTCAATTCCACCGGCTTTTTACTTGCGGCCTTCAGCTGAACCAAAATTGCCGCCGCTAAGATAATGATCATACCAAAAAATTGTAAGAACGATAACGTTTCATCTAACACAATCACGCCAATCATCACGGTCGAGATGGGCTCTAAAACGGAAATTAAGGCTGCTTTAGTCACCGGAACTTTTTTTAATCCCACAAATAATAACCACAAAGGCAAAGTCGTTCCCAGTAAGGCAATCCCCACACAATACCCCCAAGACCCATTACTCTGCGGTGTATTGAATCCATTTCCCTGCCAACAGATCAGTGCAAAGAACAGCATATTACCGACACAAACCATTAAACTCGCCCAAACGGGAGGCAGGTGTTCTCCTCCTCTTTTACTGGCATAAAAATAAATGCCATAAAATAAAGCCGAACCCATGCCTAATACAATTCCAAAAGGATCAAATTGAACATCATTCGATAGCGCTAACAGTAAAACGCCCGGAATCATAAGCACAATGGCCAATAATTCTCTTGGTGTCAATTTCTGGTGATCGATAATCCAATTCAAAAACGCCACAATTAAAGGAAAGGCGTAAAAGATAACCATTGCAATTCCACTCCCAATATAGGGAATTGCCTGAAAAAAACAAAACGATGAAAGGCTATAGAATATCCCCCCCAACCCCAGACAAGACAACAGTCCTTTCAATGAAATATGCCGAATTGAATACCCTTTTAGCAGAGGTAATAAGAGCAAGCTGGCAAATAAAAACCGCCAGAATAGCATTTGATAAGCTGTAAAGCCCGCGTCAAATAAGCGGCTGCCAAAAAAACCAATGGTTCCAAAGCTTATCCCTGACAAGCCAATCGCTATGGCTGGAAGATTTCCGCAGATGCTCTGATAAAAACGTTTCATGCTCGATGAAGACCTCTAAGGTTATAAGGAAAAAATGATAGTTTATAACGTAACTATTTTCAACCAAAATGGGCCATTAGCAGGTGGCTGATCAGCACAACAGTATGTCGGATAACACATTTTGTTTCTCCTTTTGAGAAACGAACCCCATCCAATGGGTAAAGTGTCCTCTGAAGAAGGGTAAATTGCAGAAAGCCATTGTCTATCATGACGTTAAGGTGAATAATAAAATGAATTAACCACTGTAATGCAATCTTAAACCCCTGGGAGAAACTCTATGAAATTGTACTATTCCAAAGGAACCTGTTCGTTAGCTGTGCGCATTGCCCTCCATGAAATCGGCATCAAAGCCCAATACGAAGCCGTTAACCTTAAAATCAAACAAACTGAATCCGGTAAAGACTTTCTCAAGATCAATGCAAAAGGAGCAGTCCCTGCATTGGAATTAGATAATGGCGAAATCCTAACCGAGAATGCCGTTATCCAACAATACTTGGCAGATTTGCATCATGCCACCACTGTATTGCCCGAGGTTGGCAATTTCAAACGTTACCGAGTATTGGAATGGTTAAATTATGTCAGTACAGAAATTCATAAAGGGTGTGGCGCTCTCTTTCATCCCAAAATTCCTCAAACGGTGAAAGATGAAGTTTTTATCCCCATGCTCAAAGCGAAGTTTGACTATCTCGATGCGCATTTTGCCAACAGTCCTTTTTTGCTTGATCACTTTACCCTGCCCGATGGGTATTTATTTGTCATTCTTTCCTGGTTGCCCAAATTTAATATTGATATTAACGATTGGAAAAATGTGTCGCGCTATATTACCGATGTGAAGAACCGATCGTCTGTCAAGGCCGCCTTACAAGAAGAACAATTGTTATAGCAACAATCCTGCGATGGGAACCGGTAATCGGTGCGGCGCCTTGAAAGGTCTCGCTTCTATCAAAAACGTGGTGGGGGATATCGATTATCTATCTTAATAAACAACTTCTTCCCTAAAAACAGAACGCCGTGGTGCGACGTTCTGTAGGGTTTGGTCACTATTAGCATCAGTTTTCACCGTTATTACCAAAGGGGGTAGGCCGTTGTGGCCGTTGCGGCCGTTGCGGTGCGCCTGAGGTTGCTGGTAACTGTCTTCCCGCATTTGTGCGTTGTTGTTGCTGACCTGGCGGGGTAGGCAACGGTCTTCCTTCAGGGTGACCTGCACCGCTTGGCAAATAACTCTGTCCCTGCGGTGGTCTTACTACAGTTCTAAGCGGCACTTGAGGTTGTAAACCAGTGGTGGGTTTAGGCGGCACTGCAGGTCTTGCACCAACGGATGACTGAGCAGCTACTGGAGGTTTCAATCCTTCTTTATAACCATCTAAAATAGCTACTCGCATTTTCTCAGCTACTTCAGGGTTTGGCTTATCGCCTAAAAGTTTTCTTGCCTCATTAGCACATGTTTCATTCATTATTGACGCTAAATTGTCCTTGAGCAAATTGGCAAAATATGTTTTATTCGTATAATATTTAGGGTCTTTTAAACAATCTATCCATGCTTGATAATTTGTCATATCTTTTGGTAGCGCTGTTTTTTCCTTCAACTTAGCTAGAAATGGTTCCAGTCCTTCAGCTGCTCCTGGTTTAACTGCTGCAACAGGCCCCCTACGAACAGGAGGAGGACTCACAGGCGCAGCAATTCGCACTGGATTGCCTTCTGCATCTCTCTCAACAGGTTTTAACCCAGCAACACCAGCAACTTTTATGTTACCAGATCGATGAGCTTCATACTGCCGCTTACAATCATCAACAGTAGATGTATCGATTTTATCGATATCCTTAGGAAGCCCTATTTCTTTCCACATTTTTAAAACCATTTTTCCTAACGTGGAATTTGCAGGATTTTGCCCTTTGGCTTTCATTTGCTCTCGAATATCTAATAGACATCCTATTAAAATACTTCCTTTTTGTGTATCAGGGTAACCTGCTTCATTATTTCGCAACTGAATTAAAACACTTTGTAGCTGGTCAATCTGAGCAGGTCTAGACTTGTCTTGACGTATTCTACTTTTTATTGCGTATTTACGGCCACTTTCATATTGACTTTCTATCCCAGAGGTTCCCTCTTGATAAAATTGTTCAATCAAATTGGCTGCATTTGTGCGCTGTGATTGGGTAATTTTGCCTCCTTCTATAGCTACACCAATCAGACTTCTCGCAAAAAGAGGTTCAATTCGGTTTTTTATCTTATTAAAAGGATTATTTTGATCCTTTGAAGACGGAGTCGCATAAGACTTAAAATGTTCCACCAATATTTTGGTATCACCAACGGCCAGCTCAGAATTATCCTGCTCCATTTGTAAACACAGGTTATCAACGATAGCACCTAAACGACTAGGATATTTGGCATTTTGCAACACCGATCGTAGAAATACAAGACCACCATAAAATTGTTGGGCGGAAATCTTTCCTTGTTGCGCACACAAAATTAACGCTTCAAGAATATCAAGCTGATCCTTTCTGTCTTTACTAGTAAAGAAAGCATGCGCTACTTTTCCACCTAGTCCGGGGGATGTTGTATCTTTTTTATAAGCGGCCCTAAAGTCTGCATTAAGTGCGCCCTTAAGATTCTGATACTCTTGTAAATCAATTAAGTCACTAATAGGCTTAGGCATTGCTCTTCTCCTCATGTACATTGCAACTCAAAAAAATACACTTCAATTTAAATGAATCTGCAACTATTTTAAAAACCTTTTGATTAATCAATCACCTATACTACTTGTTCTTGAATTAACCTTTTTTACCATAACTTTATAGACTAGGGTTCCAAAATTCAGTTCCTTCCTTGAAGACAAAATAGTTCATCTAAGATTGAATTTTTGGAGTAAATGCACGCGATGAGCACTTCAATTATTTATTAGAGATGTTCAAAGCCACTATGGGTTACTTGAGAGTGTTGTGGGTAGGATTGACTTCTTTTAGTCTATAATCCCATAATATCTTCTGATTTTTGACACAACCGTTAACCGCAATGAAACAAGACTTATTTTCAGGAGCTTTTATGATGAAATCTAAGAAATGGGTTGGCTTAATCGCCTTAGTTATTACCTTGACTGGTTGCTCCGGTGCAGGCCCCAAGCAAACTGGCGGACAACTCATCGGCGGTGCCACCGGCGCACTGATTGGTTCACAATTCGGTAGAGGCACAGGCCAATTATTTGGTGTGGCCATTGGCGCATTGGCAGGCTCATACTTAGGGGGCGCCATCGGCCACCAATTAGATGAAAAAGACAAAGCATTGGCTCAGCAAAATATGCAAAGCACTTTAGAATCTGCCCCAGATTATCAAGAAAAAACTTGGAAAAATCCAAACAATAATCATTCAGGCAGTATTAAAGTGACCCGTACCCAAGAAATCCCACAAAACAATACGGTCTGCCGGGATTATGTGAATACCGTTATCATCGACGGCCAGCAAGAAAAAGTCCATGGTCGTGCTTGCCGTGACATTCGCGACACCAAAGGCCAATGGATGGTCCAAAATTAATCTTTAGTAGTTAACCCTTGATATCGTCCCTCTCTCAACAGCTTAAGCTGAGAGAGGGGACTAGGGCTTACACTGCCCCATCTTTAGACAAATCTTTTTAACAATTCGCAATAAATCCAAAAAGTGTTGATGGCATCGTCGTCGGCGCGGTGTTTTCGTCCTTGAAAGGCCAATCCTAAACGCGTTAAGGCTTTTGCTAACCCCGCTTGAACCTTTTCACCCTTGGCCATTTGATAGGCTTGAAAAACGGCTTTTACGTCTAATTCGCGACGGCCAAAAGACCATTTGACATCCTCGGGTAATTCTTGCCTGATTGCCTGTCCGTCTCCCCCTCCCCAAACCAACGGCAAGGTTAAGCAATCATGCCGTTTGGCCATTGCTTCCATTCCCTGATAAGCCTCTGTAATGGATGTTCCTGCATCCACCTGCTGCTGGGTAATACTGGTCAAGGTAATAATGGCATCGACAAGCTTCTGATGGGGGTTCACGAAAGCGGAGTACCGCTCCACAATTTGAAAAGTCGCGAGATCACCAATACAAGCGCCGACTTCGATAATTTTTGCACCACTGGGATCTTGGTTTAGTTCTAAATCAAATGACAAAATTTTCATACAGCGCTCCTAGGACAGTAATCACCATCTTATCCAAAGCGCTTATGTCATCACAAGATATTTCAACAGATTCTAATTGCCGCCTTTGATTAAAGCCGCAATCAGCATCCACAAACCTAAAACCAACGCTGCAATTGCCAAATAAAAGGACACTTCCAAAGGAAACTCATGTCCATGCCCAATCGAGACAGACAATCCCATTTGGAACCGTAAAAATTGTAGGATCCCAACCATAAAGAAGATGGTGGCCGAGAGATACAATGAGATATTTTTAAATTTCATCTTTCCTCCAATAATTGTTTCAATTCGGTAATTTGGATTTCAGTTTTTGGTAAGTTCCCATTAACTGTGCTTGTTCTAAAATATGCCCTTTCATGGCTTTTTCGAGATCGGCTTTGCTCGGCCCGTTTAAATTAGGCAATACAGTATCTAATGCATAAAGCTTAAAGAAATATCGATGACGCCCAATGGGGGGGCAGGGACCGCCATATTCTGCTTTTTGCCAATCATTATTCCCCACCAAAGTTCCCGAAGGTAAGTTGTGTAACGACACCGCTTCTTCGAACCCGGTTGCCGTGACCGGAATGTTATACACCACCCAGTGAACATAGGTTCTTTGAGGAGCTGCCGGATCGGGAGCGTCGGGATCATCCACTATCAACGCTAAACTCTTGGTCCCGGCTGGAATATGGCTCCAGGATAAGGGCGGAGAAAGATCGTGCCCCTCACAGGTATATTGCGGGGGAATGGTTCCATCCTGCACAAAAGCCTGAGATATTATCGTCAAAGCCACAATGCTTGCTCCTATTGTGTGTGTTATCACCGAATTATCCTGTGATTTAATATTAAAAGTATAGTTGTTTTACCCAGAAAAGATGGCCGTGGTAAAAAAGAACAATACTCGTGTTTTAAGAGTGGTCTGGCAAAAACAAAGAATAAAAATTACGAGTGGTTTGGCTCGCCACTTCTTCAAAAGATAGCCCCTTTAATTTGGCAAGCTCGGCTGCAACCATTTTAACATAGGCCGGTTGATTGATTTTGCCGCGATAGGGGACCGGCGCTAAATAAGGGGCATCGGTTTCAATTAAGATCCGATCTAAGGGAACTTTTTTGGCCACGGCTTGTAATTCGGTCGCATTTTTAAAGGTAATAATCCCAGAAAACGAGATGTAGAAGTCCAAATCCATCGCTTCTTTGGCCGTTTCCCAATCTTCGGTAAAACAATGCAACACACCTCGAACGTCACTGGCGCGCTCACGTTGCAAAACCTCTATCGTGTCTTTTCTGGCTTGGCGGGTATGAATGATCAATGGCTTACGGCAAGCTTTGGCCGCCGTGATGTGGGCCACAAATCGGTCAATTTGTCCCGAATGAGAGTCTTCTGTACGAAAGTAATCGAGCCCTGTTTCTCCAATCGCAATGACTTTCGGGTGTTCGGCCAGTGAAATCAATTCTTGAACCGTCGGTTCTCGTTCAACCTTTTCATTGGGGTGTAGACCAACCGAGAGAGACACCGCAGGATATTGTTCGGCAATCGCTAACAGCGCTGGTTGATCTGCCAATGTCGTACCCACGCATAAAAAATGTTGAACCCCTTCTTGCTCTGCTCTGATCATAACTTGATCAAGAGTCTCGCCCAAAGCTGGATAATCAAGCAAATGAAGGTGACAATGTGAATCAATTAACATGTGTTTTCACGGCAGTTACATAGTATAAGTGGGCCTGTCTAATTTTAAAGTCCCCGCAAGATAATTTTCGATTTTATCTTTCACTTCTTTTACGTTTTCCCCTTTAAAATGGACTCCGATTCCGGCGGCTCGATTTCCCTGCGCACCTTTAGGTGTTTTCCAAACCACAGCCCCATTCACGGTCACTTTCTCAGATTCTTCCAGCATCGATATTACCATAGAAACTTCATCGCCTAAATTAAAATTACGCGAAGTAGGAATAAACAAACCCCCTTCATCCAGAAAGGGCATATAGGCAGCATATAAAACTGCTTTATCTTTGATGGTTATGGTTAAAACCCGGGTCTTACTTTCGTCGGCCATGAGATATTCCTAACAATTGTCGCTTCTTCTTCTCTTATTATAGTTAGAAAATATTCTTTTTTGATTATTGGCTCAATCATTAGCAATGACTGTAGGTCAATAAAGGGCTAGGTATTCAATGAACAAGGACTCCAGCAACAACTGCGTATTCGGTGTATTTGACTCTTCCACCGATCTTTTGGCTTGAATGGCCTTATCAAAAAAAGCCCACCATTGTTTATTTCGGGGTAATTGCAACACATTGGGGCTGCTCGCTTCTTCATAGAGGCAATGCAACAGTGCATCCATCACTTCTTTGGGATTGTGTTTTAACCATTGTGTGCCAAGCGTTACAGGATCACTGTGTTGAATCCGTAACGCTTCTAAGTCTTTTTTAAGATCACCTACCCAGGGTAAAACCGTTTCCGCCAACTGTGATCCTGGCAATCGGATCCAAAAACAACGACTGCGAACAGTGGCCGGAATAAACGCTGGCTTATCGGTCACTAACAGCAATAACGTTTCTAATGAAGGCTCTTCTAAGGTTTTTAATAAGGCATTGGCTGCCTGCAAATTCAGGGCGTGCGCTGGCGAGACCAGAACAACTTTTTTAGTGGCAATTTGCGGCGATCCCGCACACCATTCAATCAACGCGCGAATATCATCTACTTTGATCCGAGCGGATCCTGCCTCGGGGGAGACCTCATAAAAATCGGGATGGGTTTTAGCATTAAATAATGCTTCGTTGCGTACAGAACCTGCTGTTAAGACCGTTCTTGCTCGTTGTAAAGCACACTGATAAGCACCAACAGGATCGTCCGGCGCACAAGAACCCACAATGAGTAAAGAACCATTGGTTGGCCAGTTAATGGACGCCATGTTTCTCTAAAATTTCTGTCATTATCCGTGACAGTGACTGCTGCACTTCAACCAAAGGTTTGGTGGCATCAATAATTTCATACCGCTCGGGATCCAAGCGGGCAATTCTTAGATATTCCATTCGAACGCGTTCAAAAAAATCCATTTTTTCCTGTTCAAACCTGTCATGACCATTATTTCTTTCTTTGACGCGTTGTAACCCAATTTCGACAGGTGTATCAAATAATATCGTATGGTCTGGCCTAAAACTGCCTAAAACCAATGATTCCAATTCGCGGATCAAGCCTTCGGGCACCCCTCTGCCGCCCCCTTGATACGCATAAGTGGCATCGACAAATCGATCGCATAACACCCAACGATCTGCGGCTAACGCGGGACGAATGACCGTATCCACATGCTGCGCGCGCGCGGCAAACATTAATAATAACTCCGTTAAGGGTGCAACCCGTTCATGCCGGTGAACCAATAATATATCTCGGATTTCTTCACCCATGGGTGTTCCTCCCGGTTCACGTGTCACCAAAACCGGAATACCAACATCGGTTAACGCGGTTGCCATCCATTTTAAATGGGTCGTTTTACCAACCCCTTCAATGCCTTCAAAGGTAATAAACATTTTATGGTTTTCCTCCTGCAGCTTTACGATATTCTTTAACCGCTAAATGATGTTCTAGTAATGTCTTCGAAAAAATATGACCTTTTCCTTTAGGATCTGCCACAAAATATAAAGCATCCCCTTCCGTAGGATGAAGCGCCGCCAATAACGCCCCGTGACTGGGAAAGGCGATGGGCGTTGGCGGCAGCCCCACCTGCTGATAGGTATTATACGGTGTTTTTTCCAACAACATCTGTTGCGTTAGCTGCCCGTTAAATCGGTCGCCAACCCCATAAATGACTGTTGGATCCGCTTGCAGTGGCATTTTTTGTTGTAATCGTCGGATGTAAACACCCGCGATATCCCCATATTCACCCGGTATTCCCGATTCTTTCTCAATAATAGAGGCTAAAATCAGTGCCTCGTATTCAGAGTGTAACGGCAGAGGGGTTGTGCGGTTTTGCCACAAATTGGTTAAGGTTGCTTGCATCAATTGGTAAGCGCGTTGCAAGAACCGAACATCGGTTGTGCCTGCCGGAAAATAATAAGTTTCTGCAAAAAACCGCCCTTCAGGATGTTCTCCAGGATGGCCTATCCGTGCCATGATTTCGCTTGCTGAAAGCCCTGTTAAGGAATGTCGTAAATGCGGTGATTGCTCAATTTCTGACATCAAACGAGTGAAATTCCAACCGGGCACAATGGTTAACGCATGTTGGATCACCTTCCCACTTTTTAATTGCTCAATTAATTCTCGCGGGGTCGTGTTTGGTTTGACAAAGTATTCCCCTGCTTTTAATTGCCGCCAAGAGCCTTGCAATCGAATCCACACAATAAAGTGCACGGGGGATTTTAGGACACCGTCTGCCGCTAATTGTTTTGCTAAGGTTTGTGCAGAGCCCCCAGACGGAAAGGCTAAGACATAGCCTCCTTCTTTAATGAGCAATGGGGTATGAACAAAATGATAAAAATCTAAACCGAAGCCGACAGTGAAAAGAACAAAAACACTGAAAAAAACAAGCAGAATATTATTAAATTTCATATCCTTTTAAATATCAGCGTTCCATTGGTCCCACCAAAACCAAACGAATTAGAGACAGCCACTTCAATTTTTGCTTCTCTTGCCACCTGCGGAACATAATCTAGATCACAGCCTTCATCCGGCTCTTCTAAATTGATGGTTGGCGGCGCAATTTGATCTCGAATCGCCAGAATAGTGAAAATCGCTTCAACAGCACCCGCAGCACCCAATAAATGTCCAGTCATTGACTTGGTTGAACTCACTAAAACTTTTTTAGCCCAATCCCCAAAAGTGGTTTTAACGGCCAAAGTTTCTTCTAAGTCTCCTGCAGAAGTCGATGTTGCGTGCGCATTAATATAGTGAACCTCGGTTGGATTGATGCCGCCATCCCGCATGGCTTGCTGCATCGCCAAAACCGCACCCACTCCTCCTTCTGGAGGACGAGTAATATGAAAGGCGTCACCACTCATCCCAAAGCCAATTAACTCGGCTAAAATATGAGCTCCTCGTTTTTTGGCGTGCTCATATTCTTCTAGCACTAAAACGCCGGAACCATCCCCTAAGACAAAACCATCGCGTCCTTTATCCCAAGGCCGACTCGCTCGTTCTGGAGCATCATTGCGCGTTGACAAGGCTCGTGCCGCCGCAAATCCACCCACGCCCAAGGGCGTACTGGCATATTCTGATCCGCCTGCAACCATGACATCTGCATCACCATACGCAATGCAGCGTGCGGCTAACCCAATGCTGTGCGTGCCCGTCGTACAAGCCGTTGCGACAGCAAGATTGGGTCCCCGAAAGCCATGGGCGATGGAAACATACCCGGAAATCATATTGATGATGGATCCTGGTATAAAGAACGGTGAAATCCGACGACTGCCAGACTCCATAAGGGTGCGATGATTGGCTTCAATCGTACCAATGCCTCCAATTCCAGAACCGACGATCACACCAACGCGATCTTTATTTAACGCATCGAAGGTATCTAATCCAGAATGTTTAACGGCCTCGGTCGCAGCTGCAACCCCATATTGAATAAACGCGTCACACTTACGAGCTTCTTTCACTGACATATAGCGAGCAACGTCAAAATCATTAACTATGCCCGCAAATTTCGTTGTGAACTCTTGAGTATCAAAATGTTGAATCAAGCGCACACCACTTTTACCCGCCAAAATATTTCGCCAGGCTTCTTCAACCTGGTTTCCGACCGGGGAAATAATTCCTAAACCAGTGACTACGACTCGTCGTTTAGACACGTGATCTCTCACCTCTACTCGTGGTTTTTATTCACTCTCTGCGACTGCTCGTGCAGAAACATAATCGATAGCATCTTTAACCGTTAAAATTTTCTGAGCATCTTCATCCGGAATCTCGGTTTCAAAATGCTCTTCTAATGCCATCACTAATTCGACGGTATCTAGAGAATCAGCCCCCAAATCTTCAACAAATGAAGCTTCTGGCACTACTTTAGCTTCTTCAACACCCAATTGTTCTGAGATGATTTTTATCACCCGATTTTCGACATTACTCATTCAAATCTCCTTAACTTCACTGACAATCAAAAAAAATGAACTCTTAAGACATATACATGCCACCATTAACATGTAACGTTTCACCCGTAATGTACGCTGCATCTGAAGAGACTAAAAATGCAACGGCACTGGCAATTTCTTCTGGCTGCCCCATCCGCCCAGTGGGAATTTGTTCCAACAAATGGGAATGTTGATCTGGCGTCAGGGCACGCGTCATGTCGGTATCAATAAACCCAGGTGCGACAACATTCACCGTAATTCCCCGGGAGCCAACTTCTCGGGCAAGCGACTTTGTTAAACCAATTAAACCCGCTTTAGAAGCAGAATAATTCACTTGACCAGGATTACCTGTGACGCCGACAACAGAACTGATATTCACAATTCGGCCAAAACGCTGTTTGATCATGGAACGAATGCACCCATGGATCAAACGATAAGCACCCGTTAAATTGGTCTCGATAACTTTAGACCATTCGTCAATATTCATTCGTATAAAAAGATTATCTGCGGTAATACCCGCGTTATTCACTAAAATGGCGGGCATATTAGCCACGCGTGTTAATTCTTCCAATGCCTGTTCAATACTGGCAGGGTCTCCAATATTCAGAACAATCCCTTGGCCCTTCAAATTAGCCTGTCTTAAATATTCGGTCACCCCAGCGGCGCCTGCTTCTGTGGTTGAACTGCCGAAGACCGTCACGCCCGGCATTTGTCCTAAACGCAATGCAATGGCTTTTCCAATGCCTCGGCTGGCACCGGTCACTAAGGCAATTCGCTCGTTTACGGACATAAAGCTTCTCCAGTGGACAATGAATGACACTCGAGCGTTGTCACAATACGTTTATTAAGACCCGATAATACGGCACCCGGGCCACATTCCCAAATAGTTGCGATTCCTTTTGCCACAATGACACGAATGGAGTCAACCCATCTTACTGGTTGATAAAGTTGGTCAACCAATGCTTGTCGAATACCTTCTGTTGTTGCCCGCTCCAAAGTGTCGACATTATGTATAACAGGAATGTTGGGTAATTTAAATGGGATTTCTCCCATCGCCTCACCTAATAACACCGCCGCCGATTGCATTAAACGGCAATGGGAAGGAACACTGACAGGCAAGAGAATAGCCCGTTTTGCCCCCCGCTGTTTGGCAGCTTCCATCGCCCGCGCCACAGCGCGCGCATGGCCTGAAATGACGATTTGCCCCGGAGCATTATAATTGGCCGGCGACACCACTTCGTTCCCTTGTACTTCCTGGCATATCTCCTCAACCAAAGCATCTGCCAATCCTAAAATGGCCGCCATAGCACCCTCGCCTACTGGCACGGCGGATTGCATGTAGCGCCCTCTTAAAGTGACTAATCGCAGCGCATCGCTAAACGATAGCGCTTCTGCAGCCACCAGCGCAGAGTACTCCCCTAAACTGTGGCCAGCAAACACGCTGGGATATGGTTTTTGATTGGCCAGCCAAAGCCGCCAGAGTGCAATGCTTGCGGTGAGTAAGGCCGGTTGAGTAAATTCGGTTTGATTGAGCTTTTCTGCAGGACCTTCTTGGATAAGAGCCCATACATCGTAGCCCAGTGTGCGAGAGGCTTCGTTAAAGGTTTGGAGAATAAGCGGATGATCATGCGCAAGACTTGCTAACATGCCAACAGATTGGGACCCTTGCCCTGGAAATACTAAAGCGATTGGTTGAGCCATATTTTAAAAGTTGCCCCATGGCCCTGTCTTGCAAGGCGGTAGGCAATTCAGTTGGTAACTCTCTGGTTGCACAAGTGGGGCATGTTATCGGTAAATCGCGATTTTGTCAACGCAGGCTATATAAATCATCAGTATCGAATTAAAGCGCTTCCCCAAGTCAACCCGCCTCCAAATGCTTCTAACAATAAAAGCTGCCCGCGTTTCACTTTCTGCTGCTGAATGCCAATATCCAGCGCTAACGGGATGGAAGCTGCCGAAGTATTGCCATGATGATCTAACGTGAGAATGACTTTTTCCATTGGCAGTCCTAATTTTTCAGCCGTGGCTTGGATGATGCGAATATTAGCTTGATGAGGGATGAGCCAATCTAATGCGGCAATCGTTAAATTTTGATCGGCCAGAATCTTACCGGCGATTTTATCCAACTGGTTAACCGCTAACTTAAAAACCGAATTGCCCTGCATTTGGAGAGTTGCCCCAGGCGAATTGTCTAAAAAGAGGATATCTTTTTCGCGACCATCGGCTGAAACCTGCGTCGCCAATATTCCGGGAGTCTCCGCCGCTTCGATAACCACCGCACCTGCTCCATCTCCAAACAAAATGCAAGTTCTGCGATCCTGCCAATCCACCACCCGTGACATGCTTTCGGCGCCAATCAATAAGGCTTTTTTGGTATGGCCACTGCGAATGAATTGATCAACCACGCTCACGCCATACACGAACCCACTGCAAGCCGCTTGCAAATCAAAAGCCGGGCAAGGGGGAATATCCAACGCTTGCTGAACGTGACAGGCGGTCGAAGGAAAATTTTTATCGGGGGTACAGGTTGCGACCACAATCAGATCAATTTCATTTGGCAACGTGTTCGCAGCTGCCAGCGCTTTTTTGGCTGCTGCAACGGCCATTTCTGTGGTGGTTTCAGACAAAGAAGCGATATGACGACTCACAATACCCGTACGTTCTAAGATCCACTCATGCGTGGTGTCTACTCGTTCTGCGAGATCTGCGTTGGAAAGAATGGTTTTAGGTAAATAGGATCCTGTGCCAGCTATTTTTGCAAATATCATACCGCTTGCAAGTGACCTAATTGAGTCGCCAGTTGTTTTTGTATTTTTTCTGGAACATTTTTTTCGACTTCTAACATTGCCACTCGAATGGCCATTCCAAAAGCTTTTTGCTCTGCATTACCATGACTTTTAATAACAATGCCTCTTAAGCCTAATAAACTGGCTCCGTTATAGCGACTGGGATCCAAACGTTTAGACAAGGATCTTAAAATGGGCGAAGCAATGAGTGCGGCAAACCGACCATACCAGCTTTTAAAAAATTCTTCTCTGGCCATTTTTAACACCATCTTCGCTAATCCTTCGCTGGCCTTTAAAGCAACATTACCGACGAAACCGTCACACACGACGACATCAGCCGTCCCTTTATAAATATCGTCCCCTTCGACATAACCAATATAATGAATACCACAATTGTTTTTTTCTAATAATTCTGCTGCTTGCTTTACTTGTAAGCTGCCTTTAATGGCTTCTGATCCCACATTGAGCAGACCGACGGTGGGACGAGGATTGTTATCGACTGCCGACGCTAACACAGAGCCCATCACCGCAAATTGAAATAAATCTTGCGGTTCACAATTCACATTGGCACCGAGATCCAAAACATGAACATGTCCTGTCATACTGGGTAATGAATACACAATGGCTGGCCTATCAACCCCCGGAAGCATTTTCAATACAAAACGGGCAATCGCCATCAGCGCACCGGTATTCCCAGCACTGACACAGGCTTCTGCAACTCCGTCTTTCACTAAGTTAATGGCGACCCGCATAGAAGAATCCCGTTTTTGCCGTAAAGCAACGGCTGGGGGATCACCCATTTCGACGACTTGAGTGGCTTCATGAATAATCAAACGAGACTGTCCGTTTCCAGCACTTAACCGAATCTGCTGTTCCAATTGTTCTCGATTTCCGACGAGGATCAATTGTAAGTTAGGATAACTTGCAAGCGCGTTTAAAGCAGCGGGAACCACTACTTTAGGACCATGATCTCCACCCATTGCATCCAATGCAATGCATACTGAAGTCAATTTTATTCCTCTTCGCCTTCAGTTTTTGGCGCTGCCATCGCCACCACTTGGCGACCTCGATAGTATCCATTGGCTGTGACATGATGACGACGATGTATCTCACCCGTTTCAGCATCAACCGATAACGTTGGGTTGGAAAGTTTGTCATGCGCACGTCGCATGCCCCGAGTTGAACGGCTTCTACGGCTCTTTTGAACAGCCATGGGTAACACCTCATAAATTTGGTTGGAAAACTTAAGTATTTAAACATCCGTGAGACACCCTTCGGCCTCTGGTAAATACTGGCCGCAATGATACGATTTTCCAGGTGTACTGTCAATGAATCGCCCTATATTACTATTTTATTGTACAGTTTTTTGCAATATCTGCCGTGATCTTGCTAAAGTAATGTTAAAGTAATTGAATGGCGCTCCCTCCATGAGCTTCCCATAAGGATATATCATGAATAAAGTGTGGATCGTAATTGCAAATGCTAGAATGTCAACTATCTATTCGGTTTCTCCCAAAAACCATCATTTCAATTTAGTAAAGACCTTGTTCCATGCAGAAGATCAACATCAGAAAAACAGCGATTTAACCTCTGATGGACCTGGCCATTATCAGAAGGGCCGCACCTCCTTACGAGGCAGTTACGAAGAAACCAATCATAAAGAGTTAGAAACTGAACGCTTTGCCCAGCACATTTGCCAAGAGTTAGAGCATGGCCGAACAACCAATGCCTACCAAAGCTTGATCGTCATTGCAGAGCCACGCTTTTATGGACATATTAATACTCATGCCGGCCGGCATGTCCAACCGTTGATCAAATACCACCTGGCCAAAGACTACACGCACTTTTCGACCAAAAAATTAAAAGAGGAATTGGAAAAATTGCTGGCTCACGAAATTCGGTTATTAATGATTTCATAGGGCATGATTTGTTACTGTGTAGTTAAGATGTTCAGCTAATTTAGTAACTTATTTTGTTGATAAATCATGCCGCATGTGGTATTTAAAGCATTCGATTGAATGTTCTGGATCCACACATGGCTCACCCAACGCACCGGTATCGATTACAATGGTCAAAAATGATCGCACCCAAAGTGCTGCATTTAAGTTTTGCACGCGAAGATAATGCACCCTTTTCTTTTATCGCCGGGCAGTTCATTACCCTGCAAATTGAAGGCCCCACAAAAATGTTACACCGCAGCTATAGTGTTGCCAATGCACCGGATGAGGATCACTCTATTGAAATGGCCTGCGCTTATGTAGAAGGTGGTATTGCTTCGAATTTACTCTTCAACTTAAAACCAGGCGACATCGTCCAAGCCAGTGGCCCTTTTGGATTGTTCGTTTTAAAAGAAGAACACCCTGCTCGGTATATCTTAGTGGCAACCGGCACAGGGGTGACACCCTATCGTTCGATGTTAAATGAAATTAAGCGCCGACTCGAAAATACTCAACCTCACCTCAAAGTCGCGTTGATCCTAGGCGTGCGACACTTAGACGAACTCTTGTTTAAAGATCAATTTATCCAATTTGCTAATGAACACCCAAACTTTGAATTTTACGCCTGCTACAGCCGAGTGAAGCCAGAAGTATTAAAAGCCCCTTTTGAAAGAATCGGATATGTACAAGACACCTTTGCCGAATTAAAACTCAGCCCGGAAAACGATATAGTTTACCTCTGCGGCAATCCCAATATGATCGATACGACCTTCGGTTTATTAACTGAACAAGGTTTTGATAGGAAAAATGTCCGAAGAGAAAAATATCTCTTTTCACATTAACCCATTAGGTCATCGTTTCTAACCAATAGACTACGACACTCACAACCAGAGTAATGATGACAATCACGGCAATTCCATCCACTGCATCATCCGACAACCGCTGTTTACTTTTCATTTCTGCAAGATCCCTTAATCCAAGTCCTCTGCCTTAACTGCTTTCTTGTCCCGCAACTGTTTGATCCGTTCGTGTTTGGCCTCTTCTGCCTGCCTGGCCTTGGAAGTGGCTTCCGGCTTTTGATCGAACTCATGCAAAAAACGATCAATGTCACTGACAAAGTTTTTTAACATCGGCGGTTTGCGCTTAAACGACATACATCCCTCACTCTCCTAATAATAAGGAGCATCTCCCGTAGTATGATCGGTTGAGTCCCGAATTTCTACAATTTGCGGAAATCTTTCTTTCAGTGTTTTCTCGATCCCCTGCTTTAAGGTAACGGTCACCATGCCACAACCATGGCACCCACCCCCAAATTGTAAAACCACTATCTTGTCATCGACAAGGTCCACCAGCGTCACTTTTCCACCATGAGCGGCTAAGGCTGGGCTCACTTCTGAATCCAACACATGTTGGATCCGTTCTGCTAAAGGTTTGTCTTCCGACGGGGTCCGACCTTTCAGGTACGGGGCTTTGATCGATAACTGCCCGCCCAATTCATCCATTTGGAAATCGATGACCGCCTCTTCTAGTGCCGCCTCTGAAGCAGCCTCTATATAGAGTTGAAACCCTTCGAGTGAAAGCGTGAGATCGCTTGGCGCTTTTTCTGTCTCGGGACAAAAAGTAATGGAGATATCGGCATGAACCGTCCCGGCATTGGCGACAGCCATCCGCAGGTTGAGATTTTCTTGATCTTCTTTGGCCAAGAGCTCTCGAAAATGAGACATGGCTGCGGTGGTGACCTTCACCTTAGCGGAATGAACGACTTCTATACTTTCTACCATTTTGCTGACCCTTCTCTGGTTTACTCAGTCCTCTCTCTTCAATCAAGCTTGCCATTCCCGTTTTTTTACGGTATGGTTTGGTTGTCTGAGTCATTATAACCAAACAATGCGTCAGACAAAACTAAAAACATCCCAGAGGGGGAATCGTGTACTTAAGGGAATCTACACATTCGACCAACTCCCGTATCCTGGACTTTAACACCCAGGCTGAACAATTACTCGAGCTAATCGAAGCCAGAATCAAAGCTGGTCACCGGGACGCGGCATTACAGTTTTTAGTTTTCAAATTCAAAAGCCTTTACGAGCAAGGAGTCGCGAGTGGGCGTCTTTATGAGCGTGAAGGAGAGTACCCCTATTAATACCCCAACAGAAAATACTTGTATCTACAATCATCTCTTTGTATCCTACACCATGTGCTGGTTCGGAATGATAAGTGAGGCTGTGCGATGACAGTTCAGAAGCCACCCACTTTTTTTCTATACGGCCGACCTCCTGCAGTCGAGAAAACTGTAACGCCTGATACAATTACTTTGAAAGGTGACGCAGCCAAACTCGATGAAGCAGTAGACACGGTCTTTGCTGCAGCACTGTTACAAGGCCCTGAAGCAGATCCTTACCATCTAGGAAGATTGGCAGAGATCGATGAGTGGGGCATGGAACTCACCTTAAGTTCATCGGAAGAACTGAAGGGAGAAACCAGACCAAAATTTTGAGTCACACAATACCTAAGGGAGGGAACCCGATGAGTGTGTTAGGTGCGTTAAGTGAAAGAGTCCAAGCGTTAACTGACAATTTAACCGCAACGCCTTTGGCTGAATCTCTTTCCTACCCAAGTCCTGCAAGCCCGACGCTCCTTTTTGCGCATAAGCCACTCCCCTATCGACTCCAAGATTTTATCCCGTTGGATCCCATGACTGCGGAAAAAAGAATGTTGGCTTATATTGAAACCCAAACTTCTTTTTTAAAAGATCACGATTCTAAAAAACTCAACACCCTGGATGAATTTATTGGGCTCTATATTGCAAGCCCTCACACCTTCCCCAAAGATGAGCAAAATGAATTCTTGTGCGTCGTGAGAGAAGCTGGCCACGCCGTGTACCTAAACGGTTGGCAACCTAAGACAAAGATCTCACTGTCTACACCTGCCGCTTGATATTCAGGCTTCAAGACTGAGAAGTCCAACAACCTGAAAATAACCGTAACTCGCGAGTCCTCCGTGCATAACACCTCATCCTCGCGATCGTCACTCGTCGTCCCCACTGCTTAACTCGTCATCCCCGCGAAAGCGGGGATCCAAAAACCCCTTAACAATCAAGTAGTTGATATTGTCATTGCGAGCGAAGCGAAGCAATCCACAATGATCAGTATTTTTTTCTAGATTGCTTCGCTTCGCTCGCAATGACGAAATTTACATTTATTGCCGTAAAATACATAAAAATAGCTCTAAAAAATTCGTGGGGATATCTCAGTTCACACGAACGACAAAACTTAGGTGCCGAGCTCCGAGTTAGACAGGGCTCCATCCACACTGATGGGAATATTGAATTAAAGCTTGCGTTTTCTCTCTCCCTATTGTACTATCATGCTAGTACAGTGATGGGTTGGGAATTTTTAAGCTTTATGATTAAAATATACACTCTATATGAAGCAGTGCTGCAACTGAAATCTCCCAAAGAGTGCGAGGCATTCTTACAAGATTTATGCACCCCAGCCGAAATCAATGCCATGCAAGAACGCTGGCGTGTGGCCCAATTATTGGACAGCCGCACACTTTCTTATCGCGACATTCACGAACAAACTGGTGTGAGCTTAGCCACCATCAGTCGAGTCGCCCGTTTCCTGATGCAAGAAGCTTACCAAGGCTATCGACTCATCTTAGATAGAATCCGTCATTAAAGGATGTTGTAACCATGAAAACACTTCTGAAATGTCTTTTATTTTCTTTGGCCGCTTGGTCCAGTTATGCGGCCGTTAAACACAGCGATCCGGATTTTTCGGATGAAAAGAAAGTAACCATCATCCAAATCGTTGAACACCCAGCGCTTGACGCAACTCGCCAAGGGATCTTGGATACGCTAAAATCGCATGCGGTCTCGGTTTCTTTTCAATCGGCTCAAGGGAGTAGCAGCTTAGCGACTCAAATCGCACAACATTTTGCCGGCACCAAACCAGACGCCATGGTGGGCATTGGTACCACAGCAGCACAAGCCTTAGTAGCCGCTAACCACTCTTCTGTCCCGGTGATCTTCAGCTCAGTGAGCGATCCCCTTGGGGCAAAATTGGTGCAAAATATCTCTAAACCCGAAGGGATGGTCACCGGCGTTTCTAACTTTATTGATCCTGCCTTACAATTTAGTTTTTTTAAAAAATGCTTACCCAATCTTAAACAACTGGGGATTATCTATAACCCTGGCGAAGCCAACTCCGTGGCTTTGGTTGAGCGCATGAAAACAGCAGCAAAAGACGCTGATTTAGAACTGGTATTAGCACCGGCGAATCACAGCGCTGAAGTGGTTGCAGCCACACAACAATTGGTGTCTAAGGTACAAGCCATTTTTATCAACAGTGACAACACGGCTTTGTCTGCCTTCGATTCCATCGTTAAAATTAGCCGCAAACACAATATCCCAGTGCTATCCAGCGACGCCGATATGGTCAGTCAGGGCGCTTTGGCTGCCGTTGGCGCCAATCAATATGACATTGGCCGACAAACAGGCCTGATCCTCTTACAGGTTTTAGCCGGTACAAGCCCAAAACAAATTCCCGTGGTTTTTCCCGATAAAACCGAAGTGCTGATCAATTTAAATAACGCGGCCCAATTAAATCTCCAGATCCCGCAAGCGTTAATCGACGAGCTGCCAGCAACCGCTTTCTATCACCCACCAAAACGATAAGAGAACAACATGAATACCATCCAATTTTTAGGCGCTTTAGAACTGGGTTTATTATTTGCCATTGTGACTCTGGGTGTTTATTTAACTTTTAGAGCCATAAATTTTCCCGATCTCACCGTCGATGGTACTTTTCCCTTAGGGGCTGCGGTCGCTGCGGCGCTGATCGTCAAAGGGTACCATCCCATCATCGCCACTTTATGCGCAACGTTTGCTGGCGCGCTGGCAGGATATGTCACTGGCTATTTACACGTGCGTTGGAAGATTTTAGGGTTACTGGCTGGGATCTTAACGATGACAGCCCTTTATTCCATTAATTTACGGATCATGGGCAGACCCAATATTGCACTTTTAACCGAACCCACGCTCTTTACTTATTTTACGGGTTCACAGGCAACATTAATTGGGATTGCACTGATTGTTACAGTCATTTTAATCGTGCTCTATTTTTTTCTGACCAGTCAGTTTGGTTTAGCCTTAAGGGCAACGGGGATCAATCCACGCGTTAGCCCCGCTTATGGCATTAACGTGGGTTTAATGACCTTGGTAGGGCTTGCTTTCAGCAATGGCCTTGTTGCCTTAGCCGGTGCTCTTTTTGCGCAAGCGCATGGGTTTGCCGATATTTCCATGGGGACTGGTACTCTAATTACTGGGCTTGCTTCTGTCATTGTTGGGGAAAGTTTGCTCCTTCGAAATCAAATTGCCATTGCCTTACTGTGCTGTGTTCTGGGTTCTATTCTCTATCGCTTGGCCATCGCATTTGCG
>Ga0206800_1031_pt1 | contig 28073 bp, 13 predicted proteins | sample Alteio_BWOrgCont_64_FD_152898 | JGI IMG/M metagenome (GOLD analysis project Ga0206800, IMG submission 152898) | Enriched cells from forest soil in Barre Woods Harvard Forest LTER site, Petersham, Massachusetts, United States -... | ecosystem: Environmental > Terrestrial > Soil > Temperate forest >... | reverse complement strand
GCCCCGGCAGCCGCAAGCGCCGGTATTCGGCAGCCACAGCCGGAACTTAGCCACGCGGATGGCGGCAGGTTTTATTCCCCGCTTGTGCTGAATATTGCCCGGAATGAAGGCATAAGCATGGCCACACTCGAAACCCTGCAAGGAACAGGCAAAGATGGCAGGGTAACCAAAAAGGATATTTTGGCATACCTCGAAAACAGGGGAGCGGAACCAACCGTTGCCGTAACGCAAGCGCCGGAAAAACCAAAACAGGAACCACAGGCAGTAGCGACGTCGCTAAAATCGCAAAGTTCGCAGCAAGGGCAGCAATACATAACGGATATACCTGTTTACCAGGGCGATGAAATCATAGAAATGGACCGGATGCGTAAACTCATAGCCGACCACATGGTGATGAGCGTTCACGTATCGCCGCACGTTACCTCCTTTGTGGAAGCCGACGTAACCAATATAGTGAAGTGGCGCGATGCGGTAAAAAATGATTTTGAAAAACGCGAAGGCGAAAAAATTACCTTTACCCCCATTTTCATTGAAGCGGTGGTGAAAGCGCTTAAAGATTTCCCGATGGTAAACGTATCGGTAGCCGGGACGCAGATTATCAAGCATAAAAACATAAATATAGGCATGGCGGCAGCCCTGCCAAGCGGCAACCTGATAGTGCCCGTAATAAAAAACGCCGACCAGAAAAACCTGCTCGGCATCACCAAAGAAGTAAACGACTTCGCCAAACGGGCCCGCGCCAACCAGCTAAAACCCGATGAAATACAGGGCGCTACTTTTACCATTACCAATGTAGGCAGTTTCGGCAACCTCATGGGCACACCCATTATTTCGCAGCCACAAGTAGCCATACTTGCCGTAGGCGCTATCAAGAAAAAACCTGTAGTGATGGAAACCCAATATGGCGATATTATCGCCATCAGGCACATGATGTTCCTATCCCTATCCTATGACCACCGCGTAGTGGACGGCATGCTGGGCGGCAGTTTCCTCCGCAAAATAGCCGATTATATGGAAGGATTTGAGGGAAAAGGTTATGGGTTATGAGTTATAGGTTATGTTAGTTTAGAAATCAAGCATTTGTTGCTTGCCACTATTATTGCCGTAAAGCATTACAGGTTCTCTAATAATTGATGGCTTTGGTTTAGGTATTTTATACTTTTTTACCTTTACTACCGGGAACAGGCCCGCCGTATATTTATCGTACAGGCCGAAAAGGAATTCAATCCTTTTTGTTTCGGAAACAAAGGGCTGCGGGCGGTAGCACAAGTCCACTGCCTTGTCTAATGCCTGATGGGCTTTAACTAAAGCCGGGGGCATGGTGAGCGGGTCGTACAAGTCAGCAAGGCTGCTTTCGGGGAACTGCTTGCGTACTTCCAATACTTTTTCAGCGGCTTTTTCAATCGCGCTTACCTGCTTTTCGGATGGGGTTTCAGGCCAGGGGAAATTGTTATAGACGATTTTATTTGAATATCGAAAATCACTTTTAATACGTCCGCATATTGCTTTTACCCATGCCATGTGCATTTGAGATGAGAGAACCCCGAAATGATAAAATGATGCTTTGGGAAGCGATGCACATGAATCACTTATTATTACATCTTTATCTGCAAAATCTAAGGGTATATATTTTCTATTCTCGGAAGAATGCCTTGGAATAATAAGATAGTTTTCAATAGGTTGCCTGTTTTCGGTAAATAAGGTTGGGGTGTCAGCCCATTTGATGGTTGCAATCTTAGCGCTTTTTAACCTAAATTTTTTGACGGCCTCAATTCTTTTTAAGACCTGGGGCATTTTTTTTAATTCTTCAGGCTTTACATTAACCAACCAAAGGCACCATCTATTTTCGCCGTTAAGAAATTCATGGGCGCTAATAAAACGACGAATATATTTTTTGGAATTAGGTTCAAGTTTTACAAATTCCTTCTTTTCCTTTTCTGTCAATAGCAAATTGCCATCATCAGTAGGCTGGCTGCCTTTAATCATTTGAGGTCCATTGCACAAAGGTTTTGTCCTGCTAAGAATAACAAAATCATTGCCTTCCACAAGATAAGGATTAATATTTGTTACTTTAATACCATGGGGTTCAGCGTTTATGTTATCATATTCAAAAATGTATTTTTCATCGGTATCATAACTGGCGAAGCCAATAATCACTACATGGACAGCGGCATTTCCTTTTGCTTCGTTTGTCCATTTAAAGGTACGGTGTGCAAAATGTATTTTTATTTTGTAGCGGTGGTATAGTTCGTTCCATAACACGCCGGCCTGTTCGCCCTGGGCGATAGAATTGGTGGATACATAAGCTACTTTGGTTTTCTTTTTCTGGATGTATTGCGCTGCTTTAATATACCATGCCGCCACATAGTCTAAAACACCTGCTCCATGTACATTAAGAAAAACATTTTCCATATCATTTTTTTGCCAGGCACTTTGCAATTGCTTACCTCTGAATGGTGGATTACCTAATATAAAATCATAGGCTGCTTCTTTTTTCTCCCAGGGATATGGAACAATAATACTTTGCCAATCAATCTCTAACGAATTTCCATGAATAATATAGGGGCTTTTGCGAAGGGGCAGGCGGACATAATATTCGCCAAATGCCTCGCTAACTTTCATATTCATTTGGTGGTCAGTCAGCCAAAGCGCTACCTGGGCTATCTGGGCGGGGAATTCTTCATATTCTATTCCATAAAACCTATCCACATTGCACTTTACCAATTGGTCAATATCCAGTTTGGCATAGCCTTCGGCTTTTTCCTGTATTTTCTGGAATTTGAATAACTGAATTTTAATAATTTCAATTTCGAGCAGGCGCAATTCGCGGTAGGTGATTACAAGAAAATTGCCGCAGCCACAGGCAGGGTCGAGAAAGCGAAGGGAGCCTATTTCTTCGTGGAATTTTTTGAGTTTGGGGAGGCTGTCTTTTACGTTTTCAAATTCTTTCCATAATTCGTCGAGGAATAGTGAGCGTATGAGCTTCAATATATTTTTCTCCGAGGTATAATGGGCCCCAAAATTCAGGCGCTGTTCCGGGCTCATTACACATTGAAACAAAGAGCCAAAAATAGCCGGGGATATTTGGCCCCAATCCAATTGACAACATTCAAAAAGGATGTCGCGCATATCCTTGTTAAATGCCGCAATGCGTAAACGTTCTTCAAAAAGTTTTCCGTTCACATAAGGAAATACGTCTATTTCGGGGAATATACTTTTGAACCGTTCATCTTTTGGAGTATTAAGCGTTTGGAAAATACTTTCTAATTGACCTGCGAGAGTTTTCCCATCTTCTCTTGTATATAATTCAATAAATTCCCTAAAAGTATCTTTTTCAAAAATACCTGTATCATCGGCAAAGAGGCAAAATACCAAGCGCACCAGATACAATTCAAGTTGGTGGCCTTCATAACCTATGGCTTTCAACTTATCGTGCAGCCTGCCCATGAGGATGGCAGCCTGGATATTTACGGGGTCTTCTTCTTTGTATGTGCGCTTCTGGTAGCCCGCTACAAAACCGAATAAATGGACATTGTTTATAAAATCGGCAAGGGTAAATTCATGTGTAGCGCCTTCCTGAATATCGTATAGGCGGAAGCGGGCAAAATCGGAAACGATGATGTAGCGCGGCAGTTCTTTTTCATCAATTGCCGGAAAATAATCAATCGCCTGGCCGAAGGCTTTTTCAAGACTTTTGCCTTTAGATTTATGCTCAACCAGCAACATCCCCGGCCAAAACAAGTCCACAAAGCCCTGCTTGCCATTCAGTTTTTTTACATAATGCTCGAACGAAGCCACCCTGCGGCGGGAAATGCCAAAGACATTGAAAAAACCGTCCCAAAAAGATTTTGCCTCAGCATCTTCATTTGCTTCCCCCTTCCATTCATTGCTGAATTTCAGCGCACGGTCTTTTATTTCGTTCCAGCTTAGGGCCATTGGGTTAAGTTATGGGTTATGAGTTATGAGTTATTGGGTTATTGGGTTAAATTATGTTTTCAAAGGTATAAAAAAGGAGAATTAAAACGGGGCAAAATTTGGAAGTGTGAAAAAGAATTCGTACCTTGCCAAAGAAAAATTTCCTTAAACTATAAATAACCTCAAATTATGACATTTCAAACAGGCAAACTAAAGACATTGGTAAGCATTAATTCACGGTGCCAGCTATTAACTATTTGCCAAAAGAAGCCGGGAAAAGATGCGGATGCCACGTAAGAAAAAAATGGGTTTTTATTCTAAATTAGAATAGTTAGCATCCCATTTGATTTAAAGGCGGTTTTTTTTGGCGATTTTAGCGAAAAACGGTCAAAAAAGGGTAAAGTTAGAATAAATATCCATTCTAAATTTTGGGAAAACGAGGGGAATTTGGGGCTAAGCCGGGTAATATTTTAACAGGCGCAATTACCCTTCTTCCTTCTCTTCTTTCAAATCTTTAATATTTAATTTTTTGAGGTTGGGGGCAAGAAAAAGGGTGCTGATAACGACAACAATGGTCATAACCCCGCCGAAGATGACCGAAGGTACAATGCCCATTATTTTTGCGGCAATGCCGGACTCAAAAGAGCCGATTTCGTTTGAGGAACTGAGGAAAATACTATTTACTGAAGATACCCTGCCGCGCATATTATCAGGGGTAAGCAGCTGAATGATAGTTTGGCGGATAACAACGCTGACATTATCGAAAACACCGCTTAAAAACAACAGGAAAAAGGAAAGGTAAAAATTTCGCGAAACGGCAAAAGCAACCATGCAAAGGCCAAAACCGGTAACGCAAAGCAGGAATTTCCGCCCGGAATTGACTGCAGGCAAATGGTGGGCAAGGTAAACCCCCATTAAAACTGAACCAACAGCCGGCGCCGCCCTGAGCAAACCAAGCCCCATAGGGCCGGTATGAAGAAGTTTTGCGAAAATAGGTAGTAAAGCAGTGGCCCCGCCGAAAAGCACGGCAAATAAATCGAGCGAAAGGGCGCTGAGAAGTATTTGGTTGCCGAAAACAAATCGAATGCCTGCCCGTAGCCTTTTTAGGGTAGGCTCATTGGCTACCCGGCCAATAATCGGCTTTGCCTTGATAAATGTAAGTGCAACAAATGAAACAAGCAATAATATAAATACCGCAAAATAACTGGCCGTAACACCCTCGAAACCATATAACAAACCACCCAGCGCAGGGCCGGCTACGGCGCCAAATTGCCATACGGAACTATTCCAGGCCGACGAAGACTGGTAAAGCTCGCGTGGCACAATTTGCCCAACAAAACCAAAAACGGCAGGCCCGATAAACCCCCGCGCTATGCCCGTAAAAAACAGTACTATATAAATGGGCAAAACACCAAATTGCAATAGCATGAACGAGCCGTGCAAGGTAAATAACCCAAGCGCCAATGTGCAAATAACTACCCCTGCCAGGCAGAGCGCTATGATTTTTTTCCGGCTGAATAAATCAGCTATATGCCCGGCATATAGCGATATGCCAATGGCAGGCAATGCCTCGGCCAGCCCGATTAAACCGAGGGCAAGAGGGTTATCGTGGCTTATTTCAAGTACCTGCCAACCTACGATAATGGCTGTCATTTCGGTGGCTATGGTAAAAAATAACCGGAAAAACAAAAAGGCATTAAATTCCCTGTTTGCTAAAACGATATAGGCGCTGTTTTTCTTTTTGGGGGCTTGCTTAGGGTTATCCATTCATTGCAAATTTCGTGGAAAGGTTTGAATTATCCCAAATTACATATTAGAAACACAGGAATACCCACAGGGCGAATTGTCCACTAATAATTTTGGGAAAACAAAAAGCCAGGTTGGATTTATCAAATATATAAATCTTAAATTTGTCCCTTGCGTCTCACTTTTTTGACTTACGACTAATGACTCATTTAAAACTTTCAGAGCTTGTAGAGAAAATTGAGGATGTAATCCAACGGAGGTTTGCCGGGGAAACCTTTTGGCTCATGGCTGAAATAACCGACGTAAAAAAGTATGCCGGTAAACGCTGGTGCTTCCTGAAATTCATTGAGAAAGAAGGTAATGCCATAACCACCGAAATAAAAGGCGTGTTTTGGTCGAATACCTATCAGCACATTGAGAAATTTGAAAGCGCTACCCGCAGGGTTTTCGGCAACGGGCTGGAAATTACCTGCAATGTCAGGGTGCGTTTTCATCCGCGTTTCGGTTTAGATCTGGAGGTATTGGCTATTGACGTAACCTATGCCCTCGGAAAACTGGAACTCGAAAAACAGCAAACCCTGGAGCGGCTGCTCAAAGAAAATCCTGATATTATTCAACTGGTGGATGGGCAGTATATCACCGCGAACAAGAAAACAGAACTATCTGCAGTACTGCAAAGAATAGCGCTGGTAACGGCCCCAAACTCGGATGGGCAGCGCGATTTTAAACAGGAAATAGAACACAATCAGTATGGCTACGCGTTTTCGGTTGCCGGATATTTAACCCAAATACAGGGCGATAATGCCAGCAAACTCATTATACAGCAGCTTCAAATGATTGAAGCCCGGGTAGAAGATTTTGACGTGGTGGCAATTGTCCGGGGCGGTGGTTCGCAAACCGATTTTAAACCGTTTGATGACTATGAACTGGCAAAATACGTGGCGGCATTTCCATTGCCTGTTTTAACGGGTATCGGGCATGACAGGAATACCAGTATTGTGGATATGTTTGCCAGGCAGCACAAAACCCCAACCAAAGTTGCCGCCAGCATAGTAGCGCATAATTACAATTTTGAAACGCTGGTAATCAACCTCAAAGAACGGTTCCTGGGTGCGGCGGAAGATATGCTGGCCCGCGCCAAAGAAAACCTGCAAAGCACGAAACGCCTCATAAAAAGCTATAGCCCCGTCAATATTTTAAATAAAGGCTATGCTATAATCACCGTAAATGGCCGGATTATAGTAAACCCGCAAGATTTAAAACAGGGCGAAGAAATAAAAACGGTTTTAAAAAATGAATTAATCCATAGTACTATCACTAAAAAGACAAAAAATGAACTTGACTTATAGCAGCGCTTACCAAAGCCTCGAAAAATTAGTTGACGAAATAGAAGGCGATAATATACAGCTTGATACCCTTGCCGAAAAAATAAAAGAAGCAAAAACCCTTATTGAATTTTGCGAAAACAAATTGCGGGTTGTGGACGGCGAGGTAAAATCCGCTTTGGGCGGGGAGGATGGCAAGTGAGGAAAAAAGGGAAATAGTTTAGGACCATTTTTTTTATCCTCGTATGTTTTTTAGCCTTTCTTCAAGTTCCTTATTAGTAATATCCGGCTGTTCCGATTTGTCGTAAATTGATATAAGGTAAACTTTGGTTTCAATGACTTTTACGCAAGTTATAAATCGGTAACTTCTATTTTATAACTCATTCAACAATTCTTCTGCCGATTTGAGTTTTATTTTTCCTTGCCTGGCAAGGTTTACATCTTCTATCGCGTTTTTAAATTCTTTGAGGAAATTTGTTTTTGCCTTCGATACCTCCTTTATTTTCACGAAATTGAGATTATTAATCAATTCCAAAAAAAAGGCCGCTTTGCCATCCTTTATTTCCAGTTTTACCTCCATAGGTATTATGCACTATTAATTCTTTGCAATTTACAAAAAAGAAAAGAATTAGGTTCATTTCCTTTCTTGCTTTTTATCCATATCCGCCCTTTCCCCTCTTTTCCCTATTTTTGCAGGCTTAAAAACAAACCCTGGCTTGCAGGGTTTCCACACTATGTACGATTTTTATTTGCACCCCCTTTTCTGGCTATTGGGTTTAACTTTACTGTTGCAGCTCTATGTCTATCTCTTTGTTTTCAGGCGGCTGGCCGCATTTAAGGTTGATTGCGGCGCCGAAAATAAATTACAGCCTGTTTCCGTCATCATTTGCGCCAAAAACGAGGAGGACAACCTCCGCAATTACCTTCCCGCCATTTTGGAGCAGGATTATCCGCAATTTGAAGTCATAGTGGTGAATGACCAGAGCGAGGACATGACGGCTGACGCGCTTAAAGAATTGGCGGCACAGTACCCGCGTTTAAAAGTAATTACCATAGAGCCGTATATCAATGAGTTTGCCGGGAAAAAATTTGCACTCACCCTCGCCTTCAAAGCCGCGAAGCATGACGTCTTCCTCCTTACCGATGCCGATTGTAAACCGCGCAGCAGCCAATGGCTCAAACTCATGGCAAATGCGTATGATGGAAAGGCCGCTGATATTGTACTTGGCTATTCGCCGTATGCGGTAAAACCGGGCCTTCTCAATTTCTTTATCCAGTTTGATACTGTTTATACCGCCATGCAATATTTATCCTTAGCCATAGCGGGCAAACCATATATGGGCGTGGGCAGAAATTTGTCTTACCGGAAGGCATTGTTTTTTGATAATAAGGGTTTTGCCCCCTACCTCAAACTCGCCCCCGGCGATGATGATTTGTTTATAAACAACAATGCCACGGCTACCAATACCCGCATTCAACTTTGCCCGGACAGTTTCGTAGAATCTGCCCCGGAAACAAGTATTTATTACTGGTTTAGGCAAAAACGCCGCCACATGGTAACCGGTAAATACTACCGCCGCGCCGATAAAACAAGGTTGGGCTTTATTACCCTTTCAAATTTCCTGTTTTATGTGGCGCTTATAGTAGCCCTGTTCGATACTGAAATTTTAATCCCGGTTGCCTGTATTTTCGCGTTAAGGCTAATCATACAAATGGTAATATTTTACCTTGTTTTGAAAAAGCTGAAAGGGCTGAGGATATTGCCACTCATTCCTATATTGGATATACTTTACCAGGTTATTTATTTGCCGCTCATGGGAATAATTGGGTTATTTCGGAGGAGGAGGAGGGGATGGTAAACATTATCCCCAAATATTTCCCCCACCTATCCCCTGCACAGCAGCAGCAATTGGCCGCCCTTGGCCCGCTATATACTGAATGGAACGAGAAAATAAACGTCATTTCCCGGAAAGATATTGAAAACCTGTACGAAAGGCATATACTTCATTCGTTGGCTATTGCGAAGGTGATTAATTTTACCCCCGGCACTCAGGTTTTAGATGTTGGCACAGGGGGAGGCTTTCCGGGCATACCGCTGGCTATTTTGTTCCCGGAAACTGATTTTGTTTTGGTTGATTCTGTTGGCAAAAAAATAAAAGTGGTACAGGCAGTAGCCGAAGCGATTGGCCTTAAAAACGTAAAAGCCATTCACGGCAGGGCTGAAGAACTAAGGCAAAAATTTGATTTTGTAACCGGCCGCGCTGTAACCGATTTGATAAAGTTTGCCGGCTGGGTACGCCCCAAAATCAAAAAGCAGCAGCAAAACGGCTTGCCCAATGGCATCATTTACCTGAAAGGGCTGGAGCATACCCACGAAGAAGCCAAACATTTTGGCCCAGCCTATCAAATCTACCCTATCAAAGATTTTTTTGACGAAGAATATTTTGATACAAAGGCGGTGGTGTATTTGGAGCTTAGCAATTTAGGATGCAGGCTTATTTAATAACAACTGTATCAATAACATTTGAACTGTCTGCTTGTAAGTAATATGTACCTGGATTAGAGGCTTTGAAAGTATAGATAGATGAATCAAGGTTCAGGCTGGCATAAACTATACCACATTCATAAGAAACATTTACATGAATACGCTGACTATTACCATTAATCTTTTCAGTAAAGTTGTAGAATATACCATTACCTCCATGCCAAAACCAAATGACATAATTTAGTAGTTGATTTACTGACCCAATTCGAGGCCCAACAATTTTAGATATTCCATCACTGGGTTGTATTGAATTTACACAACCAGAACTATTACTGTTGTTATTGTTATCCGTCTTTTTACAAGAATATGATATAAAAATATAAATACAGCAAAAAACAATTGCCAAAATTTTATTTTTCATTTTTCACTTTTCGTTTTTCATTTTTCACTCCCCCGCATTCACCGCCTTATAAATACTGAAATCTTTAAACACCTCTTCGTTTACTTTGGTGATGCCTGTTTCCCATTTATTCCAGTTTAGTATGTGTTGGTAGGCATAGTGCCTGAGCGGTTTAAGGTCATTTTCGCTAAACAGTCCCGATTTTTCAATAAGTCCCTGCGCTACGGCATATTGTGGCCCCATCAGGCCATCGTCAATTTTTATAGTGCAGCCGAGGCTTTCATTGATGAAGCCTAAAGAGTATATCCCATCTGCCCCTGTTTTGCCAAAGATACGGTTGCCGCAAATTTCCATCATTTCCGTACAGTAGCGTTGCGTACCTGCCACCATGTATGGATAGCTTGTAACTGCCTCAATGATAGTCTCGCAGGCTTTTTTGCGTACCTGCCCGAATTGTTCGGCATAAAGCAGGTTTTTATAGCCTACTGCCTGGTTATACACCGGCAGGCTAAAAATCGGGGCCGAGCAGCCATCAATTGCGGTAATTATTTTCTCCTCCGGGTATTCGTGCATCTCTGCGGTTACGGTTTTGATGAGTTGCTGGATAGGGTGGGCCGGGTCAAGGTAGTTTTCGGTATCTACACCAAGAAATACACACAGGGCAAGAAAACCAGCGTGTTTGCCGGAACAATTATTATGAATGTCCTCCGGCTTTTGGCCTTGCACTATCATTTTATTTTTATCCTCGTTTAGGGTGGGATATTGCGGGCCGCAGTGGAGGTGGCCTTTATCAAGCCCAATTTTATTCAGGATACCTTGTACTACCCGCAGGTGTTCCGGTTCGCCATTGTGCGAGCCGCACATAATCGCAATTTCTTCCAGCGTAAAGCCAAAATGGCCTGCTGCCCCGCTTTCCAGTAAAGGAATAATCTGGAACAGCTTCAATGCCGAGCGCGGATAGCAAATTTGCTCCACGTCGCCTACCGAGAAAACGATTTTATTGTGTTTGTTCACTACGCATATCACGCCCCTGTGAAAACTCTCCAGCGCCCCGCCGCGATAACGCTCTACCAATATTGGATTTTCTTTCTTCATTTTTTACATTTTTCAAACCTTATGGGTTTCAAAAACCTATAAGGTTTATTAAAAACTATAATCAGGCATTGCAAAATTCAACCTCACCCCTACCCCAACATAGCTCATTTTATAATTTTGAATGATACTCGTTTCGCTCCGCATAATGGCATCAATATCAATATATAAATTATGCCTTAACTGGTAAGAAACCGTCGCCTCCGCAAATTTTATGGTAGTGCGTACGCCCTGCAATTCATCAATTCCAAATTCACCTGTCCTGTGCGTATAGGCAATCGAAATATTGCTGCCATAGTCCACCTTGCCGGTATCAAGCCCCTGCTCGGTGATGATGTATTTTAAGTTAACCTGTAAAGGCCCAAAACAGTTTATCCGCAAAAGTGATACTAATTCTTCAAGGTTGGCGCCCATAGGGTCGGCAAGCGGCTGCCCGTAGGTATTATAGGCCACTTCCGACCGTATGCCGGAGTATGTATAGGGCCGGATATAATTTGCCTCCTCCTGCCAGTCAACATTTGGTAGGCCAAGTACATCTATGTATTTAAAACCAATTTGCCCGCCATATTTATTTCCCCACCAGTTAGAACTGGAAATGATTTCATGCACCTGGAATTCATTGATGACTAATTGCGAATAAATCCTGAACCGTTTAGCCGCAATGATATTTACATTCATCCCCACCAGGTCTTTATCAGGGCTGGGGTTACCTTGCATCTGCTCAATGTATGTATAAAAAATAATCGGGTTTATATAGGCAGCGTCAAATCCCCTGTTAGGCACCGAATCATCCATAATTACAGCCTCAAAAAAACCGATATTCAGCCATTTGGTAATATCAGTGCTTAGGTAATGAAAGGCGGCATATTTTTTTTGGTAATAATGATAATAAGGGATATTTTGCACGTCGGTAAGCTGTGCGAAAACGCAGTCATATTTCAACTTCCAAATCTGTAGGCTTACTTTCAGGTTTAGGTAGCCAGGCGCAAAATCAGAAAGCAGGAGCGAACGGTAGCCATTGCCTATAAAATTAGTGCCATTGCCAAGTTGAAACTGTATATGCGGGGTAGCAGAAAAAGTAAAATAGCCGCTTGCATCAAAATAATCAGGCTCTGTCAGGGTTTTATAGGGTTTCCAATAGCCCTGCCCCGGCACTTGCCCGGTTTTTTGAATATAATTAGCTATGTAGGAGGCAAAAATATCCTGGTTGTCAGAAAAATAAGAATAAAAACCGATTTTCCCGTCTATATCGCCCCTCACTTCTATGCCACGCGTATTCATATACCGGTATTTTGAAGAATCTTTTTCCTTGCCAAGAGATAGCCCAAGCACAGGGTTTAGGTATAGGTGAAATTCCGGCAGGTTTACTTCAAAAAAGTTTGCAGGGGTTTTATAGAATGTTTTTAAGATAGGGTACATGCTTGTATCTTTGGTGTGCGAGTATGGCAGGTTATCATCTCTCAGGTATTTTATCCAATATTTATCGGCTTTTGTAATATTTGTATTGGCAGTATCCAGTTTATCAAGAAACTTCATGGCGTCTGTTTCCCGTACATCTTTTACATCCAGGAACATGATATGGTCCAGCCTTCCCGATTTTATTTGAAGCCTGTCAAGTTCATTATAATCCATTGAATTAGGGTTCAACATTGCGTCCTGCGAATATGCCGTAGTAGCACAGAAAAAGCTGATAATGGATAGGAATATTATTAACCTTATTTTCATTGTTCTTGTTTTAGGCCGTGAAAATAAGGGAAAATGCGATAAGTAGTAAATCAAAAATATAAACTTGGTTAAATTAGGCTTTCCTGCTTCTTCACATTTATCATTTTTCACTTTTCATTTTTCGCTTTTTTAATTCACCTCCACTGCTCCCGGGTAGTACATCAATATACCCTGCATATCTTTTACCTTCTCCACTTTTTTCAGGGTTGAATAACTTTGCCCGAATTCCTGTTGAACCAGGTTTTCTTTAGTTTGTGATATGGCGCCAAGTATCTTGCTGAAATTGGTGCTATATTGAGGCAGAATTTCCGTATTATAATTATCTGTTTTGGCCATTTTCGCGGCTAAAACCACTGCATCTTCCAGGCTGCCAAAGCGGTCAACCAAGCCTATTTTTTTAGCCTGTATCCCTGAATAAACCCTGCCTTCCGCTATCGAATCTACAAATTCCGGCTTCAAATGCCTGCCCTGCGATACCCGCATTTTAAAATCCATATAGATGGTATCTATCTGGCGTTGTATTATTTGTTCTTCTTCGGCGGTCATTTCCCTGTCAGGGTTGCCAAGGTCAGCATATTTCCCTGTGTTCACGCGGTCCCAGGTTATGCCTAATTTATCATTCCAGAATTTTTTGAGTTGCGGCATCAGCGCAAATACCCCAATCGAACCGGTTATCGTATTAGGTTCGGCTAATATTGAATCGCACGGTGCGGCAATATAGTACCCGCCCGAGGCTGCCAGGTCGCTCATTGAGGCCACTACCGGTTTTACTTTTTTGGCAAGCAATACTTCTCGCCATATCACATCCGAGGCCAGGGCGCTGCCCCCCGGCGAATTTATCCTTAGTACGATGGCCTTCACGTTATCGTCAAGGCGGGCCTTGCGTATGGCTTCCGAAAGTTTTTCAGAGCCGATTTGCGTTTCGCTGCCGTTGCCACCCATTATATCGCCTACGGCATAGATGATAGCTATTTTATTGGCCGAATATTTAAAATCTTTATCTGGAGTGGTGGCATAGTCGGCCATGGTAACGCAATTAAGGGTTGCTTTTTTGTCTATTTTCAACCGGCTGCGGAGGCTGGCAAGCACATCGTCTTTATAGGCAAGTTTATCCACAAGCCCATATTTTACAGCGTCTTCAGGAAATTGTATCCTTAAATTATTGGCAATGTCCCTGAGTTCTTCCGGCGTTTTCTTCCGGGCATCGGCTATTTTTTGCAGAAAATTATCATAAATCGAATTTAGAAACGCCGATACCTGCTCGCGGTTAGGTTCGCTCATATCCGTCCGGGTCAGGGCCTCACCGGCGCTCTTGTATTTGCAATTCGTGCCCCGTATCAGTTTCACTTCAACATCTAATTTATCCAATGTCCCCTTTAAAAACATCTCCTCTGAATTAAAGCCTGCAAAAACAAACATTCCCTGTTTGTTAATGAAAATACTATCGGCTACCGATGATAAATAATAAGCCTTTTGGGTATATACTTCCGAGTAAGCGTATATAAACTTCCCCGATTTCTTGAAGTCAATGAGCGCGTTGCGGATTTCTTCGACGGTGGATAAACCTGCCGGCAAAATACTCAAATCCAAATAAATGCCTTTAATGTTTTTATCCTCTTTCCCCCTGTGTATATTGTCTATAATGGTTTTCAGTGAAACCGGGATTTTAAGGTCGTCTATCAACCCTGAAAATTTCCCCAGTGGGTTTTCCGATGGTTTTTCAGGGATAGGCTGGTCCAGTGTCAGGGTCAAAACACTATTTGCTGATACCGATACCTGCTTTTTCGCGCTGCTGGCTATTATAGCTATAACTGCGAAAAAGAAAAGGAACATCAGAAAAAGGCTGATAAAAAAGCCTAATATGCTTGCTAATAAACTGCTAAAAAATGCTTTCATGGTGTATTATTTTTTATAGTACAAATTTATAACTAATTACTACATATATGCACAGGCATGGATATAAAATCCGGCGGGTTATTAAAACCTGCCGGATTTTAGCCGCGTAAGATTTTTTTTATTTTATTTTACCGCTTTTAAAATATTATTCCTAACGTTGTACTTAAATTTTTTCCAAAACTATAAAACTATGACTATGAAGGCTCATCACAAAATCTCATTTTTCTCCTTTTCCCCGCTCGCGCAAGTTTATAACTTGCGTGGTTTTATAACGGCAGTTTGCAACTGCCTGTCCCGCAAATGGCTCAATAGCGTAGGGATTCAGCCCTACGCTGCCCTAAGCTACCCGGCATACCACAACTTTTCCAAAGTTCTAAAACTTTGGAAAAGTTATGTATCCCCGCTCGCGCAAGTTTATAACTTGCGTGGTTTTATAACCGCAGTTTGCAACTGCCTGTCCCGCAAATGGCTCAATAGCGTAGGGATTCATCCCTACGCTGCCCTAAGCTACCCGGCATACCACAACTTTTCCAAAGTTCTAAAACTTTGGAAAAGTTATGTATCGCTACACCCTTTAAATATACCCAGCGCCAAAGTCCCACCTTCGGGGGGATTTAGGGGGGCTTTTCGGCTCAATAGCGTAGAGGCTTTAGCCCTACGCTACAAACGGAGCACTATCTCCACCCGTTCAAGCGCGTTTGCAACGCGTTTGGCTTTTTCTGGCGTTTGCAACGCCTTTTTCCCCGTTCAAGCGCGTTTGCAGCGCATTCGGCTTTTTCTGGCGTTTGCGTTCTTTACCATACTTATCTTCCCCCACCCCGCTGCCGCCCAGGGCTGGGCATCGGCGACTAAGTCCAATAGCGCTGCCGGCAGCCAGGGCAGCGCCATTACCGTGGACAATTCACGTAATTATTACGTTACAGGCTCCTACTCCGGCTCCGATACATTTGGGGCAACTACCCTCACAAGCAAGGGCAGCACGGATATTTTTATTGCCAAATACACCGATGCGGGCGCCCTAAGTTGGGTTGTTTCCGCAGGGGGGACAAGCCAGGATGCAGGCAGGGGGATTGCCGTGGATGATTCAGGCAATATTTACATTGCGGGAAATTGTTCCGATACTGCTACCTTTGGTTCTACCACTGTTATATCCGGTGGGGGGGTAAATATCTTTGTCGCCAAATATAGTTCAACCGGGACGCTCAAATGGGTTACAACCACAACAAGTTCCAATTCTATTGGCCAGGCCAATGGCCTTGCGCTTGACGCCAATGGCGATATTTATATTACAGGGGGGTTTTATGGCACTACTAATTTCGGTACAATCAAATTAACCAATACAGGCAGTAGTTCTAATGTCTTTGTCGCCCAACTAAGCAATTCGGGTGTATTTCAATGGGCTGACAGGGCAGGCTCTGCGAATGGCGCCTCTGGAAGTTCTGTAGCGGTGGACACTTCAGGTGTATATGTGGCGGGTTATTTTAGCACAACCACTACCTTTGGCACATCAACCAAATTATATAACGGCGCTTCCTATAATGATATGTTTACTGCCAAATATTCACTTGGCGGAAGCCTGAAATGGGCGCTAAAAGCATCAGGCACAGGTAATGCGGGTGGGGCATGTATAGCTATAGACCAAATTACAGGCGATGCCGTTGTTACCGGCTCTTTCTCCAGTAAAGATTCTTTTAGCACCGGTGTTTCCGGTTCAGTTACAAGTTCTGGAACGGCTGATATTTTTGTCGTCCGTTATTCTGCCGGTGGTAATTTTAAATGGGTGCAGCACTATGGTGGTTCTGTTGGCACGGATTATTCCTATGGCATTACTACCGATAATAACGGCAATATAATTTTAGATGGTTCTTACACTAAAACTATAACCATAAACAGCCAAAACTATACTGCCAGCGGCTCAAATAATAATCTTTTCCTTGCAAGGCTTAATAGCCTTGGCACCATTGAAAATTTTAACTCCGTAGATGGTTCAGGCAGTAACCAGGCAAACGCCCTCGCCCTCGACGGCTCCGGCAATGCCTACATTACAGGCAGCACCTACGGCGGCGATACTTTTGGGACTACGAAATTGCCTGCCAAGTCGGTTAGCGACTATTTCAGCGCGAAATACGCCTATAATACCTGCATGAGCGGTACATATACCATCGGTAGCACAGGCTCCGATTTTTCTACCGTTTCCGCTGCCGTGAAGTGGGTGGACTCTTTTGGCGTATGCGGCCCGGTGGTATTCAATATCCGCAATGGCACCTACAAAGAGCAGGTGCATATCAAAAACGTACCCGGCGCCAGCGCTGCCAATACTATTACCTTCCAGTCCCTTAGTGGAGATAGCTCGAAGGTAATAATAAATACTCCTTCCTCAATAAAGACTTCTTCAGGGAACTATGTTTGGGATTTTGACAATGCCAATTATGTTACCCTGAAAAAAATTACCCTTACTACCACTTATAATAACAGTTCACCTTACTTTTCAGTTATAGCCTTTTCCAACAACGCCAGTAATGACCAAATACTGAATAACCGCATCTTGGGTTATCAACAATCGGGCGATGGCATATATCAATCAAACAGTACTAATGATACCAATATCCTCATCCAAAATAATTATCTGAAAGACTTTCAATATAGTATCTATCTCATAGGTACGGGGGTAGCAGCTACAGGGGTTGTAATACAAGGCAACAACATTGACAGTGCAGAGGATTATGGTATCTGGCTTCAGGATTTGAATGCCCCAAAGGTTATCTCGAATAAAATTGGCAACACGGTTAATTTTCTATTATATGGCATCTATATTAATGAATGCCTAAATGGTACACAAATACTCAAAAACCAAGTTTCCACTTCTTGGTATTATCCCATCTATTTTAATGGCACAGGAAGCGCCGCTAACCCTGCCCTTATAGCGAATAATTTTTTTGCTGGTTATGGCCCTTATTCGGATTATGCTATGACTGTATCTGGCTCTTATATCAATATCTATTTTAATAATTGCTATATTTCTTCCACTTCATCTACGGCTGCTGCTGCTACTATTAGCGCCAATGGCAACAGTACAAATATTAATATCCTGGATAATAATTTTGTTGCTACAGGCTGTCTTGCTTTTTACAATACAAGCCAGGCAAATAATTTTATAGTAAACTGCGATTATAATAATTACTATACAACCAGCTCTACATTAGCTTATTGGAATAATGTGAGTTATACCACGGTACATGGCTTGAGTTTGGGGAGTGGGAAAGATAAACATTCCATCAGCGTAAACCCCGGCTATACCAGTAGTACCAACCTCCACGTCAGCAATACCGCCCTGCACGACGCGGGCCTTCCTTTGCCTACCATTGTTTCAATGGATATTGACGGGCAAATCCGCAGCCAAAACGGCGTAACGATTGGAGCGGATGAAATATTCCCCAATACCAATGATGCGGGCATTTCGGGAATACTGCCCACATCATACCCCGCAGGCAGCCAAACCGTACAGGCCCGTATTGAGGATTTTGGCAAAAACACACTGACAAGCGCCACCATTAGCTGGACGTTCAACGGCGTAGCCCAAACTTCTGTAAACTGGACGGGCAGCCTAAGTTCCAGCCAAAATACTTATGTTACGCTTGGCGCAAAAAATTTTGCGGCAGGCAATACCTATACTATTAAAGCATGGACTTCCAGCCCCAACGGCGCCACCGATGCCGATACCCTGAATGATACCTTTATCATTACCACCTGCCCCGGTTTATCCGGTACCTATACCATAGGCTCCGGGGGGAATTTCAGCAGTTTCAATGCTGCTATTAGCGCTATGAGCTGTAGCGGGGTAGCTGGCCCGGTAACCTTCAAGGTATTGGCCGGCACGTATAACGAGCAGGTGGACCTTCCCCAAATTCAAAATTGCAACCAAACGAATACTATTACCTTTGACGGCGGTCAGGGAAATGCCGCCTCCCGCCTACTCACTTACGCTGCCACTAACCCGGATTCAGCCTATACTTTTAGGGTTGATAATGCCCCGTATATCACCCTAAGAAACCTCACTATACAGGCCACAGGCACAACTTATGGCACGGCATTAAGCATATATGGCTATAGCGAAGCCTGTCATGTCGAGGATTGTATCCTCCGGATTTCCGGCCCCAGCGCTACAAATGGCACACAATATTTAATCCCTCTCCGCCTTGATAATGATACTAATGTAGCCTATACCTATTATGGCTATTATTATTACAATAACCCTATCGCAACTTCACATAGCGTACTAATTGACAGCAACCTTATTGAAAACGGCTATACGGGAATTTATGCCGCAGTAAATTTAAACTGGAACAATAAATTCATTGCCAATAAAATATTGAATTCGTATAATTACGGCGCTTATTTCTATGGTTTCGATGGTATTGCTTTTGATGGCAATACGATAGACCTTGGCAAAGGCGGTTCAGTAAATTCTTATGGGCTGTATGTTTACAATTCAACCACATACCCGCCCGCGTACAGTGAAATAGAACAGAATAAAATATATAATATAGGCCAATATGGAATGTATTTATATTTGAGCAACCCGGGTACTACCCCTGGCTTGCTGGTAAATAATATGATTGGCGGCGGCTTTAAAGATACCAGTTCTGCCGCTTACGGCATATATATCTACAGTGGCAGCTATTGGAATATATGGTACAATTCGGTAAATTTTGATATAACAAACCGTACTGCAACTGCAACTGCCTTTTATGAAAACGCAAACTACTGCGATATACGCGATAATATCTTTGCCCTCACCGGCCCCTATGGCAATAACAGCGCTGCTTTGCCAGTATATATCCCAAGCATAGCTTCGGTGATTGCATTTAATTATAACGACATTTTCAAGTCTAATATCACCACTTCCCAAAACCTCATATATTTCGGGCAGGACTATTCGCAAAGCAATTACCAGGGTGGCAGCGGCTACAATATCAATTCCGTAAGCCTGAACCCCGATTTCGTTTCCGATACCGATTTACACGCAAAATCGCCCTGCCTGGCGCATCTCGGTACGCCCATACCCGGCTATACAGCTACTTCTTATGATATTGACTTTACCCCACGCAGCGCCACAGCCCCCGACATGGGCGCCAACGAATATACCCCCGCCCTGTATGATGCAGGTGTGGTGGCCATTACCACCCCTTCTACCAATGTTGTAGCTAATACCAGTGATATTGTAACCGTAAAAGTAGTGAACTATGGCAGCGCTACCATTACCGCTCTCAATGTGCGGTATAAACTAAACTCCGGTACGCTGAATACCCAAAAACTTAGCGGTATTTCATTGGCTGCCTGCGATACGCTTACCGTAACCTTTAACGCCACCAGCGGCCCCGGCGGCAAAGACCAAAGGGCAAAATTCGGCAATGATATTTCTACCATTACCGCCTATACCGATACCATTAATGGCACAAACGCCGACCAGTTCCATGCCAACGACACCACCCGCCAAACCTTCTGCACGGTACTTTCCGGTGCATTTACCATCAATAATTCCATTCCCGCCTCGCTTACCAATTTCACTTCTTTTAACGCGGCAGTAACGGCTCTTAGCGGCTGCGGCATCGGCGGCCCCGTTGTTTTCAATATAGCCAACGGCACATATACCGAGCAGGTAAAAATAGGCTTCATCAATGGCATATCCGCCGCCAATACCGTTACCTTCCAGTCCGCTTCGGGCGATAGCTCCAAGGTGGTACTTACCTACCCTTCGTCTAATTCCAGTACAGCGCCAAACTATACTTTAGAATTAGATTCAGCGCCATATATCATACTCAAAAAAATATCTGTTGTCCGCAGCGCTGTAGTTTCAACGTCATATTATCAATATGCTTCAAATTCTTTAGTCATTCTTAATGGCTCACATCATATCCAGGTTTTAAATTGCCAATTAGTTAGTAATAACAATACCTATAACAGGAGCAACACAGTTTCAATGAGCGGAAACGATTCTGCCAATTCATTCAGAAATAACTTTGTTCAGGATGGTTATTATGGTTTTTACATACATGGAAATTCTTTTAATACAGCACTTTCCGGCAATATAATAGACAGCGCTACCGGGTATGGCATTTATCTCGATACTTTGAAGTCACCATTGGTTGAAAAAAATACTATCATCAATAGTGCAAACGGCATAGAAGTATCTTATTGCCGCGATAGCACTATAGTTCGTAAAAACAAAATATACATTAATACCGGTACCGGCATAGAAATGCAAAGCGATTCCGGGGTGGCTGGTGCGGTTGCATTGGTTGCCAATAATTTTATTTATGGCTCAGGGGGCGCTAACCCTATTACCGCCTTATTCTCATATAATTGTGTTTATAGCAGTTATCTTTATAATAGCGTTAATGTACAAAATACAAATGCTTATACCGAAGGCGCCCAGTTTGATGCGTTTTCTTCCGGCGCAATAAACAATATTGTCGAAGACAATAATTTTATCAATACAGGCGGAGGCAAAGCGGTTGAAATTACTGGCAATGCGGTATCGGTCAATTACCTCTCCACCTGCGACTACAACAATATCTACACCGGCACCACCGACCTGGTTTCTTATAACGGCTTCAATTATACCAATCTTACTACCTACCAAACCGCATCGGGGCTCGACCTTCATTCTATTTCCGTAAACCCATATTTCCTCTCCTCTACCAACCCAAATGACAGCAACCCATCCCTGAAAACCGGCCTGCCACAGGCAAAAGTAACGGATGATTATTATGGGACCGCCCGCAACAAATACCGCTCCTGCATAGGCGCGTACGAGTTTTATGTACCTGACCAGGCCGGGATTGATTCCGTACTTAGCCCCGGAACTTTCGGGGGCTGCGGCGGCAAAAGCAATATTACCGTGCGCCTCCGCGATTTTGGCATTACCGGCATCAGCTATGTGCAGATAAACTGGAGCATAAATGGCGTACTGCAAACCCCCTACAACTGGACGGGTTCGCTTTCCAGCAAAACCACCACGAATGTTACCATTGGCAGTTATACTTTTGGCAGCGGCATTACCTACGTTTTAAAAGCATGGGCCAGCAGCCCGAACGGCGATGTAAACGCCTATACAGGCAATGACAGCGCTACCCAAATAGTGAATACAAGCCTGTCAGGCGCCTATACCATCGGCGCCAGCGGGGCCACCTACAAAACATTCAATGCCGCCGTGGCTGATTTGATTTACAAAGGCGTTTGCGGGCCTGTTACCTTCAATGTATTCAGCGGCACCTACAATGAACAAATCCGTATCCCTTTTATACACGGCACATCAGGCGCCAATACCATTACATTTACATCGCTTGCGAATGACAGTACAAAAGTTATCTTATCGCAGCCCTCATCGGCCACGCCAAGCAATAATTATAATATATTGTTAGACAGCGCCAAATACATCACATTCAAAAAGATGACCATTCAGCGAACAGGTTCTAAATTTTATGGCATTTTGCTTGAAACAAGGGATGGTGCGAACTTTAATAAAATAACAAACGATGTACTCACCGGCCTGCAAACCACCAAGACGGGCAGCGACCAGGCCCTCATTTATTCCGGCGACGCCGATACCTCTAATACATTCAGCCACAACCTGCTGAAATACGGCAGCTACGGCGTTTACCTGGCTGGCTATTCGGGCGCGGTACAAAAAAACATCACCATTGACAGTAATTTTATTGACAGCGCCTACTATACAGGCATTTTCCTTTCTTACCACAATACCGTAAAAGTAATCGGCGACAGTATAAACTATATACTCCGCACGGGCGGCTCTGCCTACGGTATTTCGATTGATAACTGCATCAATGCCTCCAGTATATTGAAAAACAGGATAATAATGCCAAATGGCGGCAGCGGATTTTATTCCAATGCCTCCATAGGGCAAAACAATTCCACCCCGTTGCTTGTAGCCAATAACTATATTTCGGTAGGCGGCACAGGCACATCTTACGGCATTTATTCAAACCAGGACAACAAAACCGCTTATTTTTATAATAGCGTATTGGTAACAAACAATTCCACAGGCAGCTACGCGGCCTATTTTGCCTCCTCCTCATCGAATTATACCATCAACGATTTCAATAATATATTTGATAATACCGGTGGCGGGTACGCTATTGGCACCAATTCAAGCAACTATATTAATAATTCCGATTTTAATGACCTGAATGTAACCGGCAGCAACCTTGGCAACTATGTAGGCAGCCTTGCCGCCAATCTCTCTGCCTGGCAAAATGCAAGCGGCCTGGATGGCGATGATGTAGCTACCGACCCGTATTTTAATTCAAATACAAACCTTGACGCCAACAGCCTCGGCATATACGGAAAAGCCACGCCGCTGGCACAGGTAACGGACGATATTCATGGCAAAAAACGGAACCTTGCTACACCTGATATTGGCGCCGATGAGTTCACCCCTATATTGCCTGATGCAGGCATCAGCGCCATTGACAGCCCGGTTACTAATTTCTGCTCCGCTACAAGGAATATATATGTAACACTGAATGAGTACAATGTTCAAAGGCTGATAGGCGTAAAAATAAACTGGAGCGTAAACGATACCCTGCAAACACCATATCTATGGACGGGTTTCCTATTTACAGGCGCTGGCGGCGCTTCTTCTGCCGTTGTTAATATAGGTTCTTTTAAATTCTCCGCAGGAAACAATAAAGTAAAAGCATGGACAAGCCTGCCCGATGATACTACCGATAGCAAGCACAGCAACGATACCGCCAATGCCACCATTAAGGTAAACAAAGCGGCTGGCGGCTATACCGGGCCAAATAAATCTATCTGCATAGGCACCGGCACAAGTATTGGCGGCGCATCCGTTAGCGGCGATACTTATGCGTGGGTATCAAGCCCATCTGGGTTCACATCAACAGTTTCCAACCCAACAGTAAACCCGACCATTACTACAACTTATTCGCTTACAGAAACTACGCCCGGCAATTGTGTTAAAACCAATTCAGTGGTTATTACAGTCAATGCGTTGCCATTAGCAAATGCGGGCAGCAACCAAACTATATGCGCCACCAATTCAGCCAATATTGGCGGCTCGCCTGTGAATGGCAGCGCCTACGCCTGGACTTCAAGCCCTACGGGTTTTACTTCCTCCCTTGCCAACCCGGTAGTAAGCCCCACTACCACTACTATTTATTACCTTACTGAAACCGCCGCCGTAGGTTGTTCAAAATCTAACCAGGTAACCATCACTGTAAACCAAATCCCTGCCGCCAATGCGGGGACTAACAAATCAATTTGTGATGGCGGTGTGGCCGGTATAGGCGCAAACCCTGTCGGCACTGATACTTATGCCTGGCGGGCAAACCCTGTAGGCTTTACTTCCACGCAATCGAAAACCACAGTGGCCCCCACCATAACCACTACTTACTATCTTACCGAAACCATTACAGCCACAGGTTGCAGCAAAACGGATTCTGCAATAATAACCGTAAACCCATTGCCTGCTGCCAATGCAGGGAATGCGATGGCTATATGCCAGGAGCAAATCGCTACTATTGGCTCCACGGCCATTAGCGGCGATTCTTATGCCTGGACTGCCAACCCATCTGGTCCAGGATTTAATACCACCGCCGCCAACCCTAATGTAACCCCAACATTGACCTCTACTTATACTTTAACGGAAACGATAAACCTAACGGGTTGCAATAAAACTAATTCGGTAGTTGTATCGGTTAACCCACTGCCTGCGGCCAAAGCCGGAAGCAGCCAGGCCATCTGTAATGGCGCCTCCGCCCCAATAGGCAGTACGGCGGTAAGCGGCGACACTTATTCTTGGTCGTCGCAACCATCAGGTTATATTGCGACCGGCTCGAGTGAAAACGTTGGCCCTTCGGTATCCACTACATTTTACCTAACCGAAACCATTACCGCAACGGGTTGCAGCAAAACCGATTCAGTGGCCATCACAGTAAACCCGCTCCCTGCCGCGAATGCCGGAAGCAGCCAGACAATTTGCAATGGCACAGGCGCCGGCATTGGCTCTACTGCTATAAGCGGAGATACCTATTTTTGGGCATCAAGCCCGGCAGGCTATGCTTCGGCAAATGCAAACCCAACCGTAACCCCAGCCACTACTACCATCTACTACCTTACTGAAACTGTAACCGCCACCGGGTGCAGCAAGGCCGATTCAGTAGTTATCACGGTAAACCAAATTCCTTCATCGCCTACTGCAAGCAACAACGGGCCCGTTTGCGCCAGCCAGGAACTCGACTTATTTGCTTCTACCGTTAGCGGGGCAAGCTATACCTGGTCAGGGCCCGATGCGTTTTCTTCCACTTCGCAAAACCCTGTCGTGAGCGTATCTGATACTTTAAATACAGGCGTATATTCCGTTACAGCTACTATAAACGGATGTACCAGCCCGGCCCTGACAACTACCGTAACTATAAACCCACAACCGATAGCCAATGTAGGCGCTACCCAAACCATACTTTGCCTTGGCCAGTTAGCTACCCTGGGCCTTCCTTCGGTAGCAGGCGATACTTATAGCTGGACAAGTTCGCCTTCCGGCTTTGCCAATACCACTTCCCAGCCTTCGGTAGCGCCGACGGTAACAACAACTTATTACCTTACCGAAACAATCACCTTAACAGGTTGCAACAAATCCGATTCAGTAATTATAGAAGTACACCCGCTTCCTTCGGCCGGTACAGGTGGCAATAAAACCATCTGCGCCAATGACAGCGCACAGATAGGCAATACAGGAATTAAACATAACCAGTATAGCTGGACTTCAGAACCCGCAGGCTTTACCTCCACTATATCAAATCCTTATGTTTCGCCTACCGTAACCACGACTTATGTACTTCAGGAACTTGTAAATTCACTTTGCACCAAGACCGATTCGATGATAATGACCGTAAACCCAGCCCCCGCAGCCTTTACAGGCACGAGCCAATCGGTTTGTGCAGGTTATTCAGGCACTATTCCATTAGGCGCTTCCGCAGTGAGCGGTAATCAATATTCATGGATGGCAAGCCCGGCCGGTTTTACCTCTACAAAAGCCAACCCGGCGGTTAACCCAACCCTATCAACTACCTATTATTTAACCGAAACAATAACTGCTACCGGCTGCCATAAGTCTGATACTGTATCAATAACGGTAAACCCATTGCCTGTTGCTACAACGGGCGGAAACCAGGCAATATGTTTTGGAAATACGGCAAGCCTCGGCGCCACGGCTTTAAGTACGAACTCTTATTCGTGGACGTCGAAACCCGCAGGATTTACCGATACTATATCAAACCCAATAGTACAACCGACCGTAACAACTACATACTACCTTACTGAAACTGTCATTTCAGCCGGATGCTCTAAAACCGATTCGGCGATAGTAACCGTAAACCCATTGCCTGCGGCGAATACGGGCGGCAATAATGCCCTTTGTATTGGCAGCAATTTATCCATTGGCGCTGTAGCGGTTTCCGGCCACACCTATTCATGGACTTCAAACCCTGGCGGATATAGCAGTACCGCATCAAACCCAGGCGTTAGCCCAACCTTGCAAACCACTTATTATTTAACCGAAACTACCACTGCCACCGGTTGCAGCAATTCCGATTCCGCCATAATAACCATAAACCCATTGCCGCTTGCCAATGCAGGCAGCGGCAGCGCTATTTGCCTGGGCGGCAGTACTAATATCGGCTACTTTGCCGATAGCGGCAGCGCTTATTTATGGTCATCCACACCGTCAGGGTTTAGCGATACCACATCCAGCCCTGGGGTAAGCCCAACAGCAACCACTACTTATTCATTGACTGAAACAATCACCGCAACAGGATGCACGAATAGCAATACTGTAATAATAAGCGTAAACCCGCTACCGGCTGCCAATACAGGTGGCAATACGGCTATATGTTATGGAAACAGTACCGGTATAGGCGCAACAGCGGTAAGTGGAAATGCTTATTCGTGGGCGTCTGTACCTTCCGGGTTTGTGGATGATTCTACCTCAAACCCAACGGTGAACCCAACGGCAACAACAACCTATATACTTACTGAAACCATAACGGTAACCGGTTGCTCAAAAACAGATTCCGTAACTGTAACCGTAAACCCGCTTCCTGCCGCCAATACGGGGGGCAACCAATCTATTTGTTTTGGAAGTAGTATAAACATTGGCTCAACGGCTGTAACAGGCGATACTTATTCCTGGGTTTCCAATCCGTCCGGTTTTATCTCTACTGCCTCCGGCCCATCCGTTAGCCCGACCGTAAATACAACTTATTATTTAACCGAAACTGTAACTGCCACGGGGTGCTTTAGTTCTGATTCTGCCGTAATAACTGTTAATACTTTAGCCTCGGCGAATACGGGGGGCAACCAATCTATTTGCTTTGGCGGCAGTACCAACCTTGGCGGCGCCCCGGTAAGTGGCAATACCTATTCATGGTTATCAAACCCTGCCGGGTTTGCCGATACCACGTCTAATCCGTCTATCAGCCCTACGGTAACTACCACCTATTACCTTACCGAAACAATTACGGCTACCAGTTGCATTACTTACGATTCTGCTATCATAACCGTAAACCCATTACCGGCAGCGAATACAGGGAGCAATAATGCAATATGTTTTGGAAGCGGTACCAGCATCGGTACAGGTTCAGTAAACGGCGATTCTTATTCCTGGACATCTAACCCATCAGGGTTTACAAGTACTGCTTCAAACCCATCCATTAGCCCGACCGTAAATACCACTTATTATTTAACGGAAACTATCACAGCTACGGGTTGCAATAAATCTGATTCTGTGCTTATTACAGTCAATCCATTACCTTTAGCCAATGCCGGGGGCGGCAATGCTATTTGTTTAGGAAGCAGTACAAATATTGGCGCGGCACCTGTGAACGGCGATGCCTATTCCTGGTCATCGAACCCAGGCGGGTATTCTAATACCGCAGCCAATCCGTCTGTCAGCCCTACAGTTGGCACCACTTATTACCTCACTGAAACCATTACGGCTACAGGGTGCAGCCAATCCGATTCAGTTATCATTGGCATAAACCCGTTGCCTACTGCCAATACGGGGGGTAATAATGCGATATGTTCCGGTGGCAGTACAGGCATTGGCGCCACGGCCGTAAACGGCAATTCTTATTCATGGACTTCTAATCCGTCAGGGTTTACAAATACTGCCGCTAACCCAACCGTTAGCCCAACTTTAAATACCACTTATTATTTAACAGAAACCATCACGGCAACGGGTTGTGTTAAATCTGATTCCGCAATAATCACCGTTAATCCTTTACCGGCTGCCAATACGGGAGGGAATAAGGCCATCTGTGCCGGAAGCAGCGCAAATATTGGTTCCACTGCCATAAATGGAAATACATATTCATGGACATCAAACCCGGTTGGCTTTACTTCAACAAGCGCCGGGGCAAGCGCTGCCCCAACGGTAACAACCACCTATTAC
>Ga0206800_1021_pt1 | contig 28667 bp, 26 predicted proteins | sample Alteio_BWOrgCont_64_FD_152898 | JGI IMG/M metagenome (GOLD analysis project Ga0206800, IMG submission 152898) | Enriched cells from forest soil in Barre Woods Harvard Forest LTER site, Petersham, Massachusetts, United States -... | ecosystem: Environmental > Terrestrial > Soil > Temperate forest >... | reverse complement strand
GCAAGACCATTGAATGGAACCATCATCCGGAGTATTGGCAGAGGGTGTCAATGTTACCGTCGGAGGATTGTTATTTGAAGTTCCGAAGTTTGTACCACCAACGATTGTAATGGCGCAGCTTGCGTCGATAGTCAACGAAGCCACATTACCCGTTGTATTGTAGGTAAAGGCAACATTTGTACAGTCTGGGTTGGTAGACATACCACCAGCGCTGGTGACGTATTCACTGACGGCTGTTTCTGCCGCACTGCCTGCGGACAAGATTTCAGCAAACCGTGACTTGTTTACATAGGTTTGGTAGCTGGGTACAGCAATCGCTGCCAAAATACCGATGATAGCAATGACTATCATCAATTCAATCAAAGAAAAACCCTTAAGCTTAAGTTTCATAAAAAGTGTCTCCAAATTTATTACACAATTGTTATCTCATTATAATGCAGGAACCATGCCAAGTTGTGTTGCATGACTTATTTTATTGATTTGCTTAACAAAAAAAGTTATTTAGGGGCTATAGTGCTTCGATTGAGAGATGGTTACTGTTGGAAATTGGTTCAAATTGTCAACTAATTGGCGCACATTGGCGGTTTCATGACTAACTTTTTAAATCCAGCCTAAAAGGGGGTATTATTTGGGTGCGAATTTTACCCCAAAATCCCACAGACCGAAGTCTGTGGGAGAGAGGCTATGGTTATAGGATTATTATGCACTGCCAATTGTGGTTGCTGGGCAAGTACTGGGAGCAGCTGAATAACCCGCTGGCGTGGTTGAGCAAGACCATTGAATGGAACCATCATCCGGAGTATTGGCAGAGGGTGTCAATGTTACCGTCGGAGGATTGTTATTTGAAGTTCCGAAGTTTGTACCACCAACGATTGTAATGGCGCAGCTTGCGTCGATAGTCAACGAAGCCACATTACCCGTTGTATTGTAGGTAAAGGCAACATTTGTACAGTCTGGGTTGGTAGACATACCACCAGCGCTGGTGACGTATTCACTGACGGCTGTTTCTGCCGCACTGCCTGCGGACAAGATTTCAGCAAACCGTGACTTGTTTACATAGGTTTGGTAGCTGGGTACAGCAATCGCTGCCAAAATACCGATGATAGCAATGACTATCATCAATTCGATCAAAGAAAAACCCTTAAGCTTAAGTTTCATAAAAAGTGTCTCCAAATTTATTACACAATTGTTATCTTAACGATGATGCAGGAATCGTGCCAACAGATACTGTATGATCTCATGGGGCAATTAAAAAATTGGATACGAGCCTAGAAATTCATGATATTTTAGTAGGGCGGTCTGGTTTTAAATGTCAGTGAACCTAAAGTAGGTGGTATACCCAACAGTCGATCAATTGACCATTGTGTCAGGGGAGAATCAAAAAATGAATGATTTATTTGCTAAACATTGCATTCCTTGCGAAGGAGATATCCCACCGATGGATCGGGACGAAATTGAACAGCAATTACACGAGATTCCAGGCTGGAAATTTAACGCTCAGGACTACTTTATTTTTCGAACTTTCCACTTTAAAAATTACTATTTAACCATGGCCTTTGTCAATATGGTAGCTTGGCTAGCACATCAAGAGAATCATCATCCACAGTTGGAGGTGGGTTATGATCAGTGTACTGTCAAATATTGGACACATGCTATCCAAGGTTTATCACGGAATGATTTTATTTGTGCGAGAAAAATAAATCTTTTAATTGAATAAGCCTACAATGCTTCGTTCTATACTATAAATAGTAGCACTATAATTCTGTGCCGCAGGCACGTGATTGAATTTGGTTCTGTCAGTGGGTTCAGTATAGGTACGGAGTCAAAAATGGGGTTTGATATTTTAAATTATGCATCGTCTTTGCAATGCCGAGAATTGCATATGGCTATTCAGGATGATATTGATTTAAAAGCGATCGTTGCGATTCACAATACAACGCTAGGACCCGCATTAGGGGGATGTCGTTGGATAGAATATCCCTCAACCGAAAGTGCAGTTGTAGACGCCATTCGTTTGGCTCAGGCAATGACCTATAAAGCGGCCCTTGCACGTCTCCCTTTAGGTGGGGGAAAGTTGGTTTTGTTAAAACCAAAACAAGTGAATAATAAGGAAACTTATTTTAAGGCGGTTGGACGATTTGTAAATAGCTTAGACGGACGCTACATTACTGCGGTAGACAGCGGTACTTCTACCAATGACATGGATATTATTGCAACCGAGACCAAGCATGTCACGAGCACAACTCAGAGCGTCTTTTCCGTGGCTGATCCGTCAATTATGACAGCCGAAGGGGTAGAGAAAGGCATTGCGGCGGCAGTGAAGATTAAACTGGGTCGTGAGTCGTTGCAGGGGATCCAGGTTTCTATTCAAGGTTTAGGTCATGCAGGATATCATTTGGCAAAAAATTTACATGCCAGAGGCGCATCCCTGACGGTTTATGATATTAATCCAACAGCAGTTGATCGCTGTGTCCAAGAATTTTCGGCAAAAACAGTGAATAGTATTGAAGCATTACTGGCGTTGCCAGTAGATGTTTTTTCTCCCTGCGCTTTGGGGGCAATTCTGAACGATAAAACAATTCCATTATTAAAAGCACCGATTATTGCGGGCAGTGCCAATAATCAATTGGCTGAGTCTCGTCATGGGGTAGAATTGATGCAGCGGGGAATTCTTTACGCGCCAGATTATGTGATTAATGCAGGAGGGTTGATTTACGTTGCTGCACAAATTAGCCATATGACAGAAGAGGCAGCAAATCTGAAAGTTCGCGGGATTTACGAGACGTTACTTGAAATTTTTCAACGATCTCAATTAGAGAATATTTCTCCTGAGGAGATTGCCAATAAGATAGCTGAAGAGCGATTAAGAGGTTAAATGGACAGTCCGAAAAAGATCGTTGCCAAATATGAAATTGGCTATACGCAATTTTTAGATCCTTCAGGAAAGCTCAATTACCCGCTGCCTTTATCCTTGCAGGAAAATCCTCTGTTGATCGAAATGTACCAAGCCATGGTTAGAACTCGGGTATTTGACGCTAAAGCGATTCTGTTACAACGAACAGGTCAATTAGGCACTTACCCTTCGATCTTAGGGCAAGAAGCAATTGGCGTGGGCATTGGGGCTGCGATGGATGAGCACGATGTTTTCTGTCCCTATTATCGTGATCTCGGGACCCAGTTTTGGCGCGGGGTAAAAATGGCGGAAATTCTGTTGTATTGGGGAGGAGATGAAAGAGGCAGTTGTTTTGCGAATAATCCTCAGGATTTCCCCATTTGTGTCCCTGTTGCCAGCCAAACACTGCATGCGGTTGGGGTTGCAACCGCTTTTAAATTGCGAAATGAAGCGCGAGCAGTGGTGACAACGATTGGTGATGGAGGAACTTCTAGAGGGGACTTTTATGAGTCTTTAAATGTGGCAGGTGTTTGGCAATTACCTTTAGTATTGGTGATTAATAATAATCAATGGGCCATATCCGTTCCTAGAAACAAACAAACGTTTACCGCCACATTAGCAGAAAAGGGGATTGCCGCTGGGATCCTCGGTCAGCAAGTGGATGGAAATGACGTTATCGCCGTCTTTCATGCCGTGCAAGAGGGAATACAAAGAGCGAAGCAAGGAGGAGGACCGAGCTTAATTGAAGCAATGTCTTATCGCATGAGTGATCACACCACAGCGGATGATGCCAAACGTTATCGGTTAGCTTCGGAGGTAGAAGCACATCGGCTAGAAGATCCGATCGCGCGCTTGAAACATTACTTAATGTCGGGACAAAAATGGAATGAGACTGACGAAACCAATTTGCAAGAAAAAGCAAAAGCCGAAGTAGACAACGCAGTTGAGGAATATTTAAGGATTGAACCAAACGCACCTTCGGTTATGTTCGATTCTCTTTATGCAACATTACCCAGAGCCTTAGAGTCGCAAAGACAAGAGGTGTTACACGGGATAAAGAGCAAAAATGAATGAACTCACTTTAGTAGAGGCAATCAATCAGGCTTTGGCCTATGAATTGGCCGTAGACTCCACAGTGGTTGTTTTTGGTGAGGATGTGGGTCAAAACGGGGGCGTTTTTCGAGCAACCCTCGATCTACAGGCGAAATTTGGCGAGAAGCGCGTGTTCGATACTCCTTTGGCTGAAAATATGATTGCGGGTCTTGCGGTTGGAATGGCCTCACAAGGGATGAAACCGGTCGCGGAAATTCAATTTATGGGTTTTATTTATGCAGCAATTGATCAAATTATCAATCATGCTGCTCGGCTTAGAAATCGTACTCAAGGGCGGTTAAGTTGTCCACTGGTGGTACGAACGCCTTTTGGGGCTGGGATCCATGCTCCCGAACATCATTCTGAAAGTACCGAAGCGCTTTTCGTTCATATCCCGGGCCTTAGAGTCGTCATTCCTTCCTCTCCCGCGCGTGCCTATGGGTTGTTATTGGCGGCTATTCGCGATCCTGATCCCGTGATATTTTTAGAACCAACCCGTTTGTATCGGCTTTTTAAAGAAGCCGTGCCGAATTCAGGAGAAGCTTTACCCTTGGATGTTTCCTTTGTGTTGCGGGAAGGGACGGATGTTACTTTGATCAGTTGGGGCTCGATGATGCATGAAACCTTAATGGCGGCAGAGGAGCTCTCTCGCCTTGGGATCAGCGCTGAAGTCATCGATGTTGCAACTTTGAAACCATTGGATATGGCGACCATTTTAGTTTCTGTCGAGAAAACAGGTCGTTGTGTGATTATTCATGAAGCCGCACGAACGAGTGGAGTGGGTGCGGAGATTGCTGCAGAGTTGGCCGAAAAGGCCTTAACGTTTTTGTTAGCACCCATTCAGCGAGTCACGGGATTTGATACGATTGTGCCTTTATATAAATTGGAATCGTATTATCTGCCCAGTAAAGAAAAGATTATCCAAACAGTCAAAAAAGTGATGGAATATACGTGAAGATTTTTAATTTACCGGATTTGGGGGAAGGCTTGCCAGAAGCAGAAATTGCGGAGTGGCATGTTAAAATTGGGGACGAGGTGCAAGTCGACCAACCTTTACTTTCGATGGAAACAGCGAAGGCGTTGGTTGAAATTCCTTCTCCTTATTCTGGCCGTATTGTGCAATTGTTTGGCCAACCCGGGGACATTCTGAAAACCGGCGCACCTTTAGTTGAGTTTGATTCCTTGGCAGCAGATCAAACGACTAAAGAGACGGGCACTGTCGCGGGGCAGTTAGAAGAAAGTAATGCGGTGATCCATGAACCCATTTTAAATTTATCTCACTCGAAGACGGGTGCTGTAAAAGCCACGCCTCACGTCAGAGCCTTAGCGAAACAATTAGGGGTTGATCTCAATACGGTGGTTCCAGAAAATGCGAATGGCATCATGACAACCCATGATGTTGAGTTAGCTGCAAAAGACCATCCGTTATCAGACGGTTTTATCGCTTTGCACAGTGTGAGACGGGCGATGGCAGAAACGATGAGCCATTCTAAGGCCGAGGTGGTTCCGGTTACAGTGATGGAAGATGCGGTCTTAATTCATTGGCAAGTCGGAACAGATATCACGGTACGATTGATCCAAGCCTTGATCAAAGCATGTCAAGAAGAGCCGGCTTTGAATGCGTGGTTTGATGGCAAAACCCTAAGCCGAAAACTTTTCTCAGAAATCAATATTGGGATTGCTTTGGACACGGACCTTGGATTATGGGTTCCGGTTATCCATCGAGCAGAATCTTTAACCCCCGCTGAGTGTCGTCGCGAGATTGACGGTCTAAAGTCCAAAGTGAACAGCCGAGAAATTCCGCGCGAACAGCTGCGGGGGGCAACCATCTTGTTATCCAATTTTGGAAAATTCCAAGGACGCTACGCCACGCCGGTGGTCGTTCCTCCAACGGTTGCTATTTTAGGAGTCGGTAAACAAAGAGACGAGGTGGTGGCTTTGGAGGGCAAAGTTCAAGTTTATCCAGTATTACCCTTGTCGCTGACAGTGGATCATCGAGCGGTGACGGGCGGAGAAGCAGCTAGGTTCCTCAGTGTTGTCATCAATTTTTTGCAAACGGATCGTTGATTGCCGCATAATCAAAGTTGTCCTCTTTCTTTTGGTTGTTTGATAAATAGCATATGAAGGCATTAAAGATCCAAAATTTACAAAAAACCTATGCTTCTGGTTTTGTTGCATTAAAAAACGTGCAGCTGGAAGTCGAAGAAGGGGATTTTTTTGCGTTGTTAGGACCCAATGGTGCGGGTAAAACGACGATTATTGGCATTATTACCTCCCTCGTCAATAAAACTGCAGGAGATGTCTCTGTTTATGGGCATAGCATCGATCTAGAGAGCGAGATTGCTAAAACGTACATAGGTGTCGTTCCGCAAGAATTTAATTTCAGTGTTTTTGAAAAAGTCATCGATATTGTGGTCAATCAAGCCGGATTTTATGGGATCCCACAGCCCATTGCCTTAGAGCGAGCCGAACATTACTTATCGCAATTAGGATTATGGGACAAGCGCTATCAATCGGCCAGAATGCTTTCTGGCGGGATGAAACGTCGATTAATGATCGCACGTGCTTTGGTCCATGAGCCAAAAATGTTGATATTAGACGAACCCACGGCAGGCGTGGATATTGAACTTCGTCGTTCTATGTGGGCCTTTTTGCGTGAAATTAATCAACAAGGGAAGACCATCATTTTAACCACCCATTACTTAGAAGAAGCAGAATATTTATGCCGTAAAGTTGCGATTATTGATAAAGGAACCATCATTGAAAACACCACAATCAAAGAACTATTATCGCGCTTGCAAACGGAAACGTTTATCTTTGATCTCAAACGACCGTTGGCTGAGCCCCCAGTCATTCAGGGGTGTGAAATTACCTCAATAGATGAAATGACATTAGAAATAATCTTTGAAAAGAGTCGTGATCTTAACACGGTCTTCCAAGATTTGTCTAAACATCATATTGAAGTGTTGAGCATGAGAAACAAGACCAATCGTCTAGAGGAATTATTCGTTCGTTTAACCCATCATGAGAGTTTGTAATCTATGACGATGAGATTAAAAGAAAATTGGATTGGTTTAGAGACTATTGTTCGAAAAGAAATCAGTCGTTTTTTTAGAATATGGACTCAAACCCTATTACCGCCCGTGATCAGTATGACATTATATTTTATTATCTTCGGTCATTTAATGGGGGGGAGGATCGGCGATTTAAAGGGGTTTCGTTATATTGATTATATTGTGCCCGGCTTAATTATGATGTCGATCATCACTTCTTCCTATGGAAATGTTGTTGCCTCCTTTTTTGGGGCGAAATTCCAAAGAAATATTGAAGAAATGCTGGTGTCTCCGATGCCAAACTATATCATCTTGTGGGGTTTTGTTTTAGGTGGTGTTGCCAGAGGGGTCACTGTCGGAGTTCTAGTGACTGTGGTTTCGTTGTTTTTTACCAAACTGCAATTGCATCATGTTGGGGTTGTGATGATTGTTGGATTGTTGACAGCCTTATTGTTTTCTTTGGCGGGTTTTATTAATGCAATTTTTGCCAAGAAATTTGATGATATTAATATTGTGCCAACGTTTGTCTTAACGCCTTTAACTTATTTAGGGGGCGTTTTTTATTCCATAGATTTGTTGCCGAATATTTGGCAAAACATCACTTATATAAATCCAGTTTTTTATATGATCAATGCCTTTCGATTTGGGATGTTAGGTCGTTCTGACATCGGGACCCACATCGCTTTGTGGGTCATATTCGGATGTGTGATTACATTATATGGTATTAGTCTTTGGTTGTTAAAAAAAGGCGTTGGAATAAAAAGTTAAGTTGTTTTAGAATAGAGTTCTAACGTTTGTTGTTGAACAAGACCGTCAGAAAAATATTGCTCTACGCGTTTTCGCCCTGCATGCCCCATTTTTTCTCGTATTTCGGGGTTTCTGATCAAGTATATTAATGCGGTTGCCAATGCAGTACTGTCGTGAATCGGCACTAAAAGGCCATTCTCATCCTGCAGTACCACTTCACGACATCCCGGCGCATCGGTGGTGACAATGGGACGTCCACAACTCGCGGCTTCGAGTAAGGATTTGGGTAAACCTTCTCGGTAGGAAGGGAGTACAGCAATATGGCAATTGGCATAAACAGTGGGGATGTCAGAATGGTGTCCTGCCCAAGTGATCAAGCCTTCTTTTTGCCATTGGCTTAATTGTGCTTCAGGAATGGTATCGGGATTTTCAGGATCAGGATCGCCAAACAAGATAACTTTGGCCAAACAGTTGTTTTTTTGTAAAATAGCGGCAGCTTCTACCAATTCGCCAATGCCTTTGCTCCATAGCATTCTAGCCACGCACACGATGACAACGGGCGGTTCTGGTGGAAAGGGTTGGGGGTGGAAAAGACTGAGATCAACGCCTGCGCCTCGAATAATGTTAACTTGACTTGGGTTAACCGAACAGTATTGAGCTAAAACCGCCAGATCATCCGTATTTTGTAAAATCAAGGTGCTATTGGAACGCGAGAAAATAAATGTAAAGAGAGGGGTGATTATCTTGCGTAAGAACCCTTTTTTAAGACGAGTCATTTTGGTCTTTTTTTGATCTCCGTTGGTAAACAAATATCCCAGTCCTCCTAAGGCATTGATGACTTTAGGAAGTCTGCACGCTATTGCCACCAGTGAACCGACAACGACGGGTTTCATGGCAACTTGGTGGACAATGTCGGGACGATAAGTTCGATAGACGGTCCAAATTTCTGAGATTAATTGGATTTGACGAAAGGGGTTTATCCCCGATCGATTAAAATGCTTTAACGGGAACAGTCGGATTCCGGCATCTTTAATTTTTTGGGCGCTTTCTTTGCATTTGGTGGCAACAGCGACTTCATAGCCTGCTTTTAAGGCGGTTTTGGCTAAATTCAGCCGGTGGGAACAAAAATAGGAGTCTTCTGAGACTAAGAATAAGAGCTTCTTCAAGGATTTTTCCCGTTTAATAGAGTCCAAATGACAAAACTATGCCACATCTTTTTCAGATCTGCCATGGTTTTCTAAGGGGAATCGAAGCGTTGCGCTTCATGCGCGGAAAATTTAGTTAATAAACTATTTTGGCTCACTCTTAAAAATAAACGGATTGATCAATGGAGAATGGTTGAGACGAATATCATGAAAATGATGAAGGCCGTCATGCTCCCCATTCCCCATTGTTTTTTTCTTGAAAAGTTGATCATCAAAACCATGAGTCGAAGCAATTGAGTAATCATTAAAGCGCCTATCCCGAACATGATGATAGGCGTTCCCGAAGACAGTGTAGCCTGTTGGTGCACGATAGCGGCCGTCGCATACGGTGCCGAACCCTGATCCCATAAATACAATATTCCGCCAATGAGTACGCTGAAAACCGAGATTAAAACGCCTAAGCGCGTGATATCGAGAGCCAATTTTTTGAACGGATTTTGTGTCATATGAGCCCCGTGATCCCTTTGTAGAGCATTTGTAACGAAATGATAAAAATGACACCCAGAAACAGTTTTTTAAGGTGTTGTGTTTTGGCGATTTTCAGAATTTTGGTTCCGATCAAGGCGCCAAAGAAAACGCCCAAGACAACAGGAAAGGTGAGGTTGGGATCAATATACCCTTTGGAATAATAAATTCCAACGCTGGCCGCTGCCGTGATGCCTACCATGAAGTTACTGGTCGCCGTTGAAACTTTGTACGGAAGATGCAGCATTCGATCCATGGCCAATACTTTTAGGGTCCCCGATCCAATTCCAAGTGTTCCGGATAATATCCCTGCAATACCCATGGTGAACCAACCTTTCACTAATTGTGGTCGTTGGAAACTGCTTAATTCCCTGGGTTGCAGTTGCGTTGTTTGTGAATCGACTCGGCTGGGTTGTCTCACCGAGGAAAGAATCGAGAATTGCAATACTAGTCCAAAAACAATCGCAATGAGATATATCGGTAAATAGGGCAGAAGTAACGCCCCGGTAATAGCCCCCATGACGGCTGCGGTTTCCAGAAAAATACCCACCGGGATATTGGCAAATGTTTGATTGGTTTGTGTAGTCGAAGAACTGAGTGATAATGTAATGATAGAAATCAGGGAGGCACCCATTGCAAGGTGTATGTCGACCTGGAAAGCAGTCAGAATAGGAACAATGACGATTCCGCCGCCCAATCCCGTTAAGACACCAAATATGCCGGTAAAACAAGCGATGACAAACAAAAGGGAGGAAAACTCGAGAATACTCATATAGGCGCGAATACGACACTGATTGAATGAGATTTAACATACTATTGCATACCATTGGAGTAAAGTCAAATTTGAACATCTGACTTTTTTCTTGAATGGTTGATTTGAACCGCCGACGTTCTATACAATGCTGGGTGTATTGTATTCTTTTGAGGGAGTTACAATGATATTGTCATCTGAAGAAAATGCTAAGTTATTGCAAAGTGTTCGAGATCAGTTTTTAACCGCGATTGAGTTGAAAAAACAATTTTTGACTGGGAATTTTGTGGAAATTTTGGTATCAATGGCTGATCGGGTTGCGCAATCTTTAATGCAAGGTGGTAAATTGATGATTTGTGGCAATGGGGGTTCCGCGGCAGATGCACAGCATTTGGCTGCTGAACTACTGGTTAGACTGCGTTCACACAAAAATCGTGAGGCAATTGCTGCAATACCGTTAGCACTGGATACTTCTACTTTAACCGCTTGTGCAAATGATTATGGTTTTGAGCATATCTATGCACGGATGGTTCAAGCGCTCGCAAAGCCCGAAGACATTCTATTGGGCCTCTCCACCTCTGGGAAATCGCTGAATGTCATCAATGCATTAAAATCGGCGCGGCAAACGGGAGTTGCGACATTAGGCTTTTTGGGTCATGAAGGTGGGTCCATGAAAGATTATTGCGATATCTCGCTCATTATTCCTTCGCAAGATCCCAATCGTATCCAAGAAGTCCACATTACCGCGGGGCACATTTTAATGGATTTAATTGAAGATGTACTAATTGTGAAAAAATATATTCACTTGATTTAAATTGCAATCTTATCAATGCATTCTATTGTGAGTAACCCAATGAGACTATTAAGGCTGCAATGTGTGGATTAACCGGTTTTTGGAATTTTAAGCATCGTTGGCCTAAAGAACAATTACTCGATGTTGTGACTAAAATGGCTGCACGCATTGAACGTCGGGGACCGGATTCTGAAGGAGCCTGGAGCGATGAAGAGATTGGTCTTGCGTTAGGCCACCGCCGTCTTGCCATTGTTGATTTATCACCTGCTGGCCATCAGCCCATGATATCTCAGTCTCAGCGATTTGTGCTGATATATAACGGTGAAATCTATAATTCCGTAGAGTTGAGAACAGAATTAGTCAAAGAAGGATGTTCCTTTCGCGGTTATTCAGATACAGAAGTAATTTTAGAGGCATCAGAACGTTGGGGTGTTCAACAGACCTGTCAGCGTTTAATTGGGATGTTTGCTTTTGCGTGTTGGGATCGTAAGACCCAACGATTGTATTTAACTCGTGATAGGCTCGGGATAAAACCACTCTATTGGGGCTTTAATCAAGGAGTGTTTTTCTTTGGTTCTCAATTAAAAAGTTTTACTGCACATCCTGAATGGCGTCCTTCATTAGATCTCAATGCCCTCAGTTCTTACTTTCGTTTTAATTACGTGCCAACACCGTTGTCTATCTTTCAAGGGATCAATAAATTGGCACCGGGGATGGTTTTGTCGCTTGATAGTACTCAAAAAATTGAACAAAATTCTTTTTGGGATTTGCAAACGGTCATCTCCCAGGGGCGAGAAAAACGGGCAAACGAACCTGATGCTGTTTTGGTAAACGAATTGGATCAGTTGTTGCACGATGCAGTAAAAAGACGGATGGTCGCCGACGTTCCCTTAGGCGCTTTTCTTTCCGGTGGCATCGACAGTTCGACCGTCGTTGCGTTAATGCAAGCCGAAAGTCCTCGTCCCATCCAAACGTTTTCCATTGGGTTTCATGAAGCAGATTATGATGAAGCCCAATATGCAGCCAGCGTCGCACACTATCTCAAAACCGACCATCATGAGCTCTATTTAAGCGCTCAAGATGCATTGGATGTCGTTCCAAACATTCCCGATTGGTGTGATGAGCCCTTTGCGGATGTTTCGCAGATCCCGACGTTTTTAGTTTCACGTTTGGCGCGAAAATCTGTAACAGTCAGTCTTTCAGGAGATGGGGGCGATGAATTATTTGCCGGTTATAACCGATATTTTTTAGGTCAGGCCATTTGGCGAAAGCTGAAACTGTGTCCGCACTGGTTACGACATTTAGGGGCGAAAGGGATCCAGCAGCTTGCGCCGGCCCAATGGGATTTATTGGCTAAAATGGTCCCAAAACGTTTTCGCCCTAGATTGGTCGGCGATAAAGCTTATAAACTGGCCAATATCCTAGAATGTTCAACTGCCGCCGATTTTTATAAAATGCTGGTCAGTCAGTGGGAAACACCAGATGCGTTAGTGTTGGGGGCAAAAGAACCTACTCTATATCCTTGGGGACTGAAAGAACTGGGTTCTGATCTCGATGCATTTGTCGAAAGCATGCAGCGGATGGATACCCTGACTTATTTACCGGATGACATCTTAGCCAAAGTTGACCGAGCCAGTATGGCGGTGAGTTTAGAAGCGCGAGTGCCGTTGTTAGATCATCGGGTGGTTGAATTTTCTTGGACGTTGCCAATGAATCTTAAGATCCGTGAAGGGCAAGGAAAATGGATCTTAAGACAAGTTTTAAACCGGTATGTGCCGGCAGAACTCATTAATCGGCCCAAAATGGGGTTTGGTGTACCTATTGATCAATGGTTAAGAGGACCGTTGCGGGAATGGGGAGAATCTCTACTGTCTTTAGAACGATTAACAAGAGAAGGTTTATTAAATGCGCCATTGGTTAGACAGCGGTGGGAAGAACATTTGAGTGGAAAAAGAAATTGGCAATATCCTCTCTGGGGAGTATTAATGTTTGAAGCGTGGTATGAGCGGTGGATGAGTGGTTCTTAATATCACTGCTCACGCTTATCATTTTCATGGAAATGACTTCTGAGAAAGTGGGATCCAGTTAAAAATGTCTTTATTTATTCTGGATCCCCGCTTTCGCGGGGATGACGACCCTAATGTAAGTATTAAAGCCTTTTTGATTGTGTGAGTAGTTATTCCTTATTTTATATTTTATGGAGCCATTTTAATGCCCAGCGCGATCGTGCAGACGTTAGCCAGGCAGAAATAGCAATATAGGCAAAGAGATGGGACGCGTGAGTCATGCAAACGGTGATGTAAGTATAGCGAGGGGAGCCCGCCATGGAAAAGAATAATAAAACTAAGACCATCATTAATCCGGTACTGTTAAAACAAAAGAGCGGAATTGCAGCAGGCGTCATCCGACGTGTTACCCAGGCTAAAAGACAATAGAGAGTAGCTAAGATTACCGTTAGTGCATGGGATAATAAAACAAAGCAGGTAGTTTTTAATAACTCGTAGAGCAGTTGATGGGGCGCTGTCGTTTCCAATAGTTTGGTGACTTCACTTTGAGCGGGGATACAGATCAATCCGTAGCTTAAAATCGAAAAACGATGTTTGAGATAATATATGGGGTGTTCGGTGATTGTTTTAAACCAATAGTCCCACAGCACCGTTCGTTCTGCTTCCGACCGCCCGATCCTTAATACGGGATCTGGGCCAAAGGCGAGATCGTCAACGCGTTGAGTGTTAAAGCTTTTCTTTAATGCTTCCAGGGAAAAATGATCACTCTTGACAAAGCTGGGGAATAACGGGGTATTCAGGGCAACACTGATGGCTGCCAAGTCATAAATTTTTACATATTGCCAGGAATGGGTTTGTTGAGTCTCAGGTACCAACAGGCGATCCACCGAGCCTAATAATGTATAAAATGGAATAAAAATCAAAAGACACACTGGAAAAAAGGTTTTATTTCGAAATCGATAGTTTAAAAGACAATAGGCTAGCCATGCGAGAAAGATGGGCGCGCAATATTTTGCCTGGAATTTAATGGAAGTTCCGTAAAACAAAATCAGCAGGATAAAAAACACGTGCCGTTTAAGGGGAGGGATTTTTTTGAGTGTTAAATAGGCCAGCAATGAGCCAACCCATAAAAAACTAAAAGCGAAACCGACATCTTTCCAAATCATTCCGGAAAACACCAAAACCTGCGGTATCCAGGGAACAAATAGGAACAGTATTTTTCCTCGAAAAGGGGATAAACTTTGGATCAAATAATAGACAGCCCCATATAATAAACTTAAATGACAGATCAAAAGTAATCCGGGTCCTGGATACAATTTGTCTAAATATCGCCACAGGAAGGACATTAAAGGAGGATGATGGTTATTAAAAATACCCGAGAGAGCTTGCGCGTATTGCGATTCACTGTCGGGGGTTAAAATACCAGGCCATAAGAGGGAGCCGTGAACGAGGCCTAGGGTGATGAGAAGTGCGGTGAGATTCTTATCAGAAATTTCAGAGAAAAAACGGAAAAGAGAGGAAGATTTTTTACCCAGCAGCATGGTTTTCTCACAGGAATTTGCGAAGGCTCATCCATTCAAAGAGTGGACTTTCATTGGGTGCTAATAATACACTACCAGTGGGAAATGAGCAATAATGACCCATTGTCAATCAAAGAACTAACTAGTAAATGGAAGGGGTACATGAAAAAAGTTCTAGTGACCGGTGCTGCAGGTTTTATTGGTCACGCATTGTGTGAGCGCTTAGCACAAAAAGCAATCACGATTCGAGTTTTATTACGGCGTCCTACAGTGGGTCCTTGGCAGGACGTTCAAATCCAAGATTTAGCAGAGCTTTCTACTCAGCCACTGAACGCAGGGTTGATGCAAGGAATAGACACTGTTTTTCATTTGGCGGGCGTTGCACATGCGGGTTTTCCTAATGCGATTTCTTCTGATGTATATTGGACAGTCAATGTTAAGGCAACAGAAAAATTATTCAAGATGGCGGCCGAGGCCAAGGTGGCTCACTTTATTTATTTTAGCAGTGTGAAAGCCATTGAACCGCACGATACTTATGGACACTCAAAAAAAGCTGCAGAAGAAGTGGTTTTAGCGCTCGGAAAACACTATGAAATGAATGTCTGTATATTGCGACCTGCATTAGTATACGGGCCGAACGTGAAAGGCAATCTCTCTAGTCTGTTACGTTCTATTGACAAAGGTTGGTTTCCGCCGCCCCCTAAAACCCAAAACGCACGTTCTTTATTGGCTTTAAATGATTTGATTGACGCAGCCTTGTGGGTGGCAGAAGATGAAAGGGCCAATGGAAAAATTTATACGGTCACCGATGGGCATCGATATTCTACCCGTGAGATTTATGATGCAATGCGTAAGGCCTTAGGATTATCTCCTATAAAGTGGGCGATTCCGTTAAATCTCTGGAAATTATTGGCAAAAATGGGTGATTCCATTCAACATTTCACCCGATTTCCCGCTCCTTTTAATTCCGATAAACTGGAAAAACTACTGGGTTTTGCCGAGTATTCAGGAGCGCTGATTCAAAATGAATTGGGCTGGTCCCCTAAAGAAGACTTTTTTACGGTATTGCCGCAAATGGTTGCAGCTCACCGCAATAAATGATTTAGTTGTTTAAATACTCTCCAGTTTCGGTTTCTATTGAACTCCTGTCTGGCGTAGAGGTAAACTGGTCATTCAATGGTGCCTTCATCGGTCCCCTCGCAACGATACATTGTGAACCCCGCTAGACCCGGAAGGGAGCAACGGTAGCAGTAGATTCGGGTGCCGGGGTGTGGCTGCGGGGGGTACCACCCTCTTTCAAAAGGTTAAATGGTTCATGGATCAACTTGCGTTAGCCAGACGATATCGGCCTCGTACCTTTCAAGAAATGGTCGGGCAAGCATTGGTCGTGCGTGCGTTAAGCAATGCTTTAGACAGTAAGCGATTGCATCATGCCTATCTTTTTACCGGGACTCGGGGGGTTGGCAAGACCACCATTGCTCGTATTTTTGCAAAATGTCTGAATTGTGAACAAGGCGTGTCCTCTCATCCTTGTGGTCATTGTTTTGCCTGTCAAGCAATTGATAAAGGCAATTTTGTTGATCTCATCGAAGTGGATGCCGCATCGCGCACCAAGGTAGAAGATACGCGCGAATTACTCGATAACGTCCAATACTTGCCCACTCAAGGCCGGTTTAAAATTTATATCATTGATGAAGTTCACATGCTATCTGGGCACAGTTTTAATGCGTTATTAAAAACATTGGAAGAACCTCCTTTACACGTTAAGTTTTTATTAGCGACCACCGATCCTGAAAAGCTGCCTGCCACGGTATTGTCTCGATGTCTGCAATTTCATTTATGGCGTTTACCGCTGACAGAAATTACCGAACATCTTGCGCGAGTTCTACAAAAAGAGGGAGTCTCTTTTACAGCCGAAGCATTAACAGAATTAGCACGAGCGGCCGACGGTAGTTTACGCGATGCCTTGAGTTTATTGGATCAAGCCATCAATTTTAGTCACGGTTCATTGGAAGCGGATGCGGTGCGTTCGTTATTGGGTGTTTCTGAGCACACGCGTTTGTTGGCATTACTCGCAGCGCTTTTATCTCGGGATTGTCGCCAGGTATTCCATGAGATGAAACAGTTGGTTGCCGCTGCACCAGATTTTTCGGCGCTATTGGCAGATTTCTTGGAATTGTTACATGCCGTGGCTATCGCGCAGAGCGTTCCAGAAGCATTAGAAGAAGGCTTAACCCATCAGAATGAAATTTTAGGATTGGCGGCACAATTTTCGCCAGAAGAAATCCAACTGTATTATCAAATTGGTTTACAAGGGCAGCGGGATCTCCCTTTTGCCCCAACCCCCAAAATTGGGTTTGAAATGACCTTGCTTCGAATGGCGGCTTTTCAACCTGTTCGGATTGGGCATGATCTCGCAGTAACGGAGATCAGTCCGCAAAAAATAGCCAAAAATACCCTGCCTGCGACGGCGATTGAGCCGGCAATTCCTGCAGTTCCTTTGGCATCCGAAGAGACTGAGTGGTCGAAAGTCCTCGGTCAACTCAACTTAACGGGGTTAACCAAAGCATTGGCAGAGCATTGTGTGGTGGAACACTGGGAGACGGGTTCTATCCATTTAATACTCGATGCCGGGCAAAAATTGTTATTAAATAAGCGTCATGAAGAACGATTACAAGAAGCACTGTCTCAATATTATCAAAGGACCATTTGTCTCAAAATTGTTGCAGGGGAGGTGACAACCGAAACCCCTGCTGTGCAAAATGGTCGTCAGAAACAGGAAGTACTGCGTGCCGCGCATCAGATGATAGAAGTGGACTCCAAAATTCAAAAATTGATCCAAGCGTTCGATGCCAAAATTGAACAAGTTGCGCTAAAAGAAAACGATTAAGGGTGAAACAAAATGACGAATGCTTTTGGGAAAATCATTGAGCAAGCAAAGGCCATGCGGGAATCACTGAAATCCATCCGCGTTGTGGGCGAAGCCGGCGCTGGAATGGTCAAGATAGAGATGGATGGCCGGCATGTGGTGCACCATATAGAGATCGATGATGAAATCTATCAAGCGGGTAAAACGGTTGTGTTGGGCTTAATCGTCGCAGCCGTCAACAATGCTTCCGAAAAAGCAGAGAAAGCCATGCAGGATAAAATGGCGCAATTCACTACGGGGCTTGGGCTACCACCCAATTTTAGTTTTCCCGCCATGCCAGGGGATGAGAAGGAATGAGTTTCAGTCCATTGATCAATCATTTAATTACGGCACTGCGGTGTTTGCCCGGGGTTGGTCCTAAATCTGCACAACGAATGGTTTTTCATCTCCTGGAACGGGATCGAGAAGGAGGACGCCAATTATCGCAGATTTTAGAAGAGGCGATCAGCAAAGTTGGGCGTTGTGAACAATGCCGTACCTTATGTGAAGAGCCCATTTGTCGTTTATGTAACAATCCTGCCAGAGATCATTCCTTGTTATGCGTGGTTGAAACACCAGCAGACGTGATGGCTGTAGAGCATACTGGGGGTTATCGAGGAGTGTATTTCGTTTTAATGGGCCATTTATCGCCTTTGGATGGAATTGGGCCGGAAGACTTAGGCGTCAGCTTATTTCGATCCCGTTTAGCGCGGGGTGAAATACGAGAAGTTATTTTAGCAACTAACCCTACGGTGGAAGGGGAAGCCACGGCCCATTATTTTGCGGAGCTCATTAAGGAGCAAGAGATTCGGGTGACCCGTATTGCGCATGGGGTGCCGTTTGGTGGGGAGCTAGAATATATTGATGGGGGAACCCTAGCACGAGCATTATTGGGGCGCGCCCCAATTTAGCTTGAAATCTTAGGGTTTTGCCCCCATGTGATATCCATCGTCTATTTTACTTTTTTGAGGGTTCGAAAAAATGACAGACAATACGACTCAGAAGACGTTTGGTTTTCAGGCAGAGGTCAAACAGTTATTGCAGTTAATGATCCACTCTTTGTATAGCAATAAAGAAATTTTTCTGCGGGAATTAATTTCCAATGCATCGGATGCGGCAGATAGGCTGCGATTTGAATCCTTGCGGGATCCAATGATATTAGTCGAGGATCCCGATTTAAAAGTTTGGATCACAGTTGATCAAGATGCTAAAACCATTACCATTCGCGATAATGGCATCGGAATGACACGGGATGAAGTCATTCAGAATTTAGGCACCATTGCAAAATCCGGGACCCGAGAATTTTTAAACAGTTTGACTGGTGATAGAGCAAAAGACGCTAAATTAATTGGTCAGTTTGGTGTTGGCTTTTATTCATCGTTTATTATTGCCGATAAAGTTGTTGTGACAACTCGTCGTGCCGGGGCTTCGGTCAATGAAGGCGTTCGTTGGACTTCTACTGGAGAAGGCGAATACGATCTCGAAACAGTTCCCTGTGAACAAAGAGGAACAGAAGTCGTTTTACATCTTAAGAAAGACGAAGAAGAGTTTTTAAACGATTGGCGGTTAAAACATATTATCTTAAAATATTCGGATCATTTAACCCTGCCGGTTATTATGAAGAATGACAAAGGGGAAGAAGAAGTCATTAATCGGGCAACGGCATTGTGGACATTACCCAAAAATGAAATCAGTGATGATCAATATAAAGAACTGTATAAACACGTTGCGCATGATTTTGAAGATCCGTTGATCTGGAGTCATAATCGGGTTGAAGGCAAGCTTGAATATATTTCATTATTATATATCCCCGCTCGTGCCCCCTTTGATTTGTGGCACGTTGGGAAGACACGCGGGTTGAAATTATACGTCAGGCGCGTCTTTATTATGGACGATGCCGAGCAGTTTTTGCCCCATTATCTAAGATTTATTCGGGGAGTGATTGATTCGAATGATTTACCGCTGAATGTGTCCCGAGAATTGCTCCAAAATAATCGGACGATCGATGCCGTAAAAAGCGCGATTGTTAAACGAGTACTGAGTATGTTGGAACAATTGGCGGCAGAAGATAAAGATAAATATCAAAAGTTTTGGCAAGAATTTGGTCAAGTGTTAAAAGAAGGTATCGCCGAAGATTTTGCCAATAAAGAGCAAATCGCTAAATTACTGAGGTTTAGCAGCACGCATACCAGTCTTGAAAATCAAGATGTTTCTTTAGAAGAATACATTGCAAGAATGCCTTCTGGTCAAAATAAAATTTATTTTGTCACGGCCGATACGTTTAATGCCGCTCGGCACAGTCCTCATTTAGAGATTTATCGTAAAAAAGGGATTGAAGTCTTATTACTGTCTGATCGCATCGATGAATGGTTAATGAGCCATTTAACCCAGTTCCAAGAAAAATCCTTACAATCAGTGACTCGGGGTGATTTGGATTTAGGGGAATTAGCGGACAAGACAGCCGAGGATCATTATAAACAAGCAGAAACGGATTTTTCAGAAATCTTAAAGAAAATGAAAGATGTGCTAGATGGCTTGGTTAAAGATGTTCGATTAAGCCAAAGGCTAACCGACTCTCCGGCCTGTATTGTGTTAGATGAGCAGGATCTGAGCAGTCAAATGGAAAAATTGTTACGGGCTTCTGGACAAAGTGTGCCAGTCCATAAACCGATTTTGGAACTCAATCCCGATCACAGTATGATCAAACACTTAAAACAAGAAGGAGATCAAGCTCGGTTTGAAGATTGGGCACATATTTTATTGGATCAGGCAATTTTGTCAGAAGGAGGACAGTTGGAAGATCCGGCCAGTTTTGTCCACCGCTTTAACAAGTTACTATTAGAGTTAACCAAATAGTCGAGTCCTTTTATTTTTTCGATGACGTCGAATAAAAAAGGCGGGGGGTAGACAACACACGGTGATCCCGAAGAGCAGCAACGCAGCATATTCGGGAGCGCTGTGGTGTGTCTCGATATCCGTTGGCCTGACAAATCCAATGAGAAAAGCGGCTAAACAACTGATGGCGCCTAAACCGCAGATCAGCCAAACGCCTACTTTTCCACCTGGGATTGTATACGAACGTTCCACATGAGGTTGACTGTACCGCAATCTAATCACGGCTAAAAATACAATAAAATACATAATTAAATAGAGTTGTGCCGCGAGGATGTTAATGATCCAATAAGCGGCGTGAATACTGGGGCTGAACACAAAAAGAGAGATTAAGACAGTTCCGCAGATCGCTTGTAAATACAAAAGGGCTGTGGGGACTTCTGCTCGATTGGTGCGCATGAAGGTTTTAGGCATGTACCCTTCTTTGGTGCTGCTTAAGAGTCCTTTACTGGGTCCAATGATCCAGGTATTGAGGATAGCAAAACTGCCGAGGAGCGTAAGGGCAGCTAGAAAAGGTGCAGTCCAGCTTAGACCAAAGGAACTAAAAAAGAGGTGAAATGCCTGCATGGGTCCGGCGATTAAACTCATTTGTTCTTTGGGGATCACTGCGGAAATCGAAAGAGATCCCAAGATATAAACAAACAAGATAATGAATGTTGCGAAAAAAATAGCGAAGGGATAATTTCTTTTTGGGTTTTGTACATTTTTAACATGATAGGCAGGGATTTCCATGCCGCACAGGCCCAACAATATTGCCGTAAAGGTGACGAGCGAACCCAGTTCAGCGCTGGGGAGTAGGGCTTCTCTCGAAAATTGTAAGGTTCCTTGGAGCTTCGCAAGAGGTAATTGACTGAGCCCCAGCAAAATTAAAATAACGCCTGGGACGAGCGTGCCGAGAATGACTCCAGTAGAGCTCAAAAAGCTAGAAGTTTTAATGCCTCTAAAATTCAGTAAAGTTGTACCCCATAAGACCAGGAGCATCGTGGACACTAAGAACAGGGTGTGTTTTTCTAAAGTAGGATTTAATAAGTAAGCGGTGGTTGCCGCAATGAAAGATAAAATGGTTGGGAGCCAAACAACGCTTTCCATCCACTGAAGCCAAACCGCCAAGAAACCCATGTCTGGGCCAAAGGCCTCTTCTACCCATAGGTAGACCCCGCCTTCTTTGGGCCAGCCAGAAGCGAGCTCAGCGCAAGCCAGCGCAACCGGAATAAAAAAACACAGGGCAGCTGCTAAGAAAAAAACGATGACTTGCGAGCCCAATAAGGCCGTGGTGGGTAAGTTTCTTAAACTGACGATGGCCGAGACGCTTAACATGGACAGTGTAAACATTCCCAAGAACTGGGTGCGAGAATTAGGAATAAGTTTTTTCACCAACTTCCTCGTTGTGGTTCAGCCTGATTAGAGCAGAAGAGTCTACCATAATTTCAAGATTCGCATCGATCCTAGGGTTGCTTATACTGAAGGAGTTGCAGGAGCAAACTATGGAAAAAATATGGATCAAGCACTATCAGGCAGGTGTCCCGGCGGAAATTGACCCCCATTGCTACCAATCGGTCAATGAAGTATTAGAGGAGGCTTGTCGAAAATATGCGGCTAAACCCGCATTTACCAATTTGAACCATACGATGACGTATCATGCATTAGAAGAAAAAACCAAAGCCTTTGCGGCGTATCTATTAGGAAAATTAAAGTTAAATCATGGGGACAGAGTCGCTCTCATGATGCCAAATATACTGCAATACCCAGTCGCGATGTTTGGCATATTACGCGCGGGATTAGTCGCTGTGAATGTCAATCCGTTCTACACGGCAAGGGAACTAGAGGATCAACTGAGGGATTCTGGTTGTAAAGCCATTGTGGTTCTCGCTAATTTCACAGAGACCTTACAGGGGGTTTTACCCAAAACATTCATTGAATCTGTCATCGTGACTGAAGTGGGAGACTTGTTGCCGTTCCCGCGATCTTTTTTGATCAATTGGGTGCTAAAGTTTGTCAAAAAAATGGTCCCTACTTGGTCAATCAAACCTTACATTCCTTTTAAGGAAGTCCTGAAAACAGGAGCCGTTTTAATTTTTCGCAAACCTGTGGTCAGTGGTTCTGACGTTGCATTTTTGCAATATACGGGCGGGACGACGGGTTTAGCAAAAGGGGCGGTCCTCACCCATCAAAACATGGTGGCTAATATCGAACAAGCCTATGCTTGGATTAAGCCGGTGGTTGGTTCGAATGAAATTATTATTACCGCTTTGCCCTTGTATCACATCTTTTCTCTGCTGGCGAACTGTCTAACTTTTTTGCGTGTAGGCGCATTAAATGTCTTGATCACAAATCCAAGGGATATTCCGGGATTTATTCGAGTCTTAAAGCGCTATCCTTTTACGGCTATCACGGGGGTTAATACTTTATTTAAAGCCTTGCTGAATCACCCTAAATTTGCCAAGTTAAACTTCAGTGCCTTGCGTATTGCCTTAGGCGGTGGGATGGCTGTACAGCCGGTGGTGGCCACGCGTTGGAAAGCCATCACCAAGGTTCCTTTGTTAGAGGCCTATGGTTTAACTGAGACTTCTCCTGCCGTTTGCATTAATCCTTTAAATCTTCAAGATTTTAATGGTAGTATTGGGTTGCCCATCAGTTCGACGGACATTTCTATCCGGAGTGACAAAGGTCAAGAGATGGGGCTGAATGAAACAGGAGAGCTTTGGGTTCGGGGTCCTCAGGTGATGCAGGGGTATTGGCAAAAACCAGAAGAAACCGCTTTGGTTTTGCAGGACGGTTGGGTTTGTACTGGCGATATTGCAACCATCGATCAAAACGGTTTTGTTCGGATTGTCGATCGAAAAAAAGACATGATCTTAGTTTCGGGTTTCAAGGTGTATCCAAACGAAGTAGAAGAGGTTATTTCTAGAATGAAAGGGGTTTTTGAGGTGGCGGTGATTGGAGTTCCTTCTGCTGAAGGAGAACGGGTGAAAGCCTATATCATTAAAAAAGATCCTCGTTTAACCCAGGAAGAAATCCTTGAGCACTGCCATCGAGAGTTAACGCATTATAAAGTCCCCAAAGAAATTGAATTTCGAAAGGAATTGCCGAAGTCGAATGTCGGGAAAATATTACGCCGGGCACTGAGAGACGAGACTCGTGGGGCCGCGGCCCTATGACAACGATCCGCACGACGGCTCAACTGCTAGAAGCTGGCATGATTGAACCGGAAAAGATAAAAAAATTAGAAGAAGTGACAAAAAAATTTGCGGTTTCGCTAACGCCGCAATTAACGGAGCTGATCAATTTAGAAGTCACGGGAACAAGCATGGCAATTCGAAAACAATTTCTGCCAGACGAGCAAGAACTGATTGTCAATGCCGCAGAATTAAAAGATCCCATTGGTGACACAGTCTTCGAAGGAGTAAAAGGGGTTGTGCACCGCTATCCGGATCGGTGTTTGTTGATGCCCATTAATACTTGTCCAGTTTACTGTCGCTTTTGTTTTCGTCGAGAGAAAGTGGGCAAAAACGATTCGGCATTGACGAAAGAAGAGTTGGAGCGCGCATTTTCGTATATTGAAAGCCAACCCAAGATTTGGGAGGTGATATTAACGGGCGGGGATCCCTTGTTCTTAAAACCGAAAAAATTAAATGAACTATTAAATCGTTTAGATCGCATTCCGCATGTGGAAGTGGTACGGATCCACACACGGGTTCCTGCCGTTGATTCAGCCCGAATCACCGAAGAAATGATCAACGCTTTAAAGATCAATAAAGCACTGTATGTGGCTTTACATGCCAACCATGCCAGCGAATTTACTGAACCCGTGCGAGCAGCTTGTGCCAAAATTGTCAATGCTGGAATTCCGATGATAAGTCAAACCGTGTTATTGAAAGGGATCAACGATACCCCCGAGGCGTTGGGGGATTTAATGCGGACTTTAGTTAAAAATAGGATCAAACCCTATTATCTTCATCATGCAGATTTGGCGGAAGGAACCTCGCATTTTCGTACCACACTCGAAGAAGGCCGGCATTTGATGAAGTCTTTGTGGGGGAATTATTCTGGTTTATGTCAGCCAACCTATGTGCTAGATATTCCCGGGGGGCATGGTAAAGTGCCAGTCAGTTGCCATCAATATTTTTCGGCAGAGGAAGTGTCTGGATCCGCAGCAGAAAGTTATCGGGTGGAAGACTATCAAGGAAAGTTTCACTCTTATAAAGCGTAATTGTTATTGCCAAAGCAGTCTTTTAAGGCTGAAGCACAAAAGGCAGCAACACCCTTTTGTTTGTGAGGGATGTCGCGACCAGGGATGGTAAGAAGCGTCAAGGACAGGATGTCCGTTCCCGAAAAAACAAAAGGGTGTTGCTGCCGCTTAAGGGATTAGAGACTGTTAAGCGTAACAATCACGCTATATATACAAACAGTCATACATATGCGATAGTAGCGCTTGCGTTAAAAGTGGACAATAGGGAAATGGTTAAAGCAAAAACGGGTCAGGTGCAATGTTAGAAGGTAAAACTAGGCCTTTTTTAAAATGGCCCGGCGGTAAATTCCGCCTGTTGCCGCACATTACTGCTTGGTTGCCCGCTGGAAAACAATTGGTTGAACCTTTTGTAGGCGGGGGAGCGGTGTTTTTGAATACCCGATTTGAACACTATTTGTTAAACGATGCCAATGCCGATCTCATTACGCTGTATCAGGCTTTACAAAAGGACGGAAGAAAATTTATCGAAGTGTGCCGGTCCTTGTTCATTCCAAAAACGAATACCGAAAAACAATATTATCGCTTTCGAACCGAATTTAACGCCTGCTCTGATCCCATCCGGCGTTCAGCGCTTTTCTTATATCTCAATCGGCATGGGTATAACGGTTTATGCCGCTATAATGCGGGTAAACAGGAATTTAATGTCCCTTTTGGCCGCTATGTGCGGCCCTATTTCCCCGAGCACGAGATGCAAGTGTTTCATGAAAAAGCCAAGCGTGTGACCTTTGTTTGTGAAGATTTTACCAAGACCATGAAACGGGCTAAAAGAGGATCGGTGGTCTATTGTGACCCACCTTATGTGCCCTTAAATGCGAGTGCGCGATTTACCGAATATCGCGCCGGGGGTTTTAGTTTGGCCGAGCAGGAAACATTGGCGCTTTTGGCAGCAAAGTTGTCCAATAAGGGCGTGCCGGTTTTATTATCCAATCACAGTAATGATTTCACTCACAAGGTTTATCGGGGGGCAGCTATCAAAGAATTTCCCGTGCAGCGGTTTATCAGTTGTAAGGCCTTGAAAAGAAAAAAAGTGCCAGAATTGCTGGCACTGTTCCAATGAGTTTAGTGTTTAACAGAAAGAATGTTACTGCTCTTCTCCAGATTTCCCATCAAATTTAAATTTTCTTTTTAATGTGCCCACTGCTTCTTTCCTTGCAGTTTTGGCTTTTTCCCTAACACTGCCTAATTGTCTTAATATTGGCCTTTCGGGGGAGGCGTCTTTTTTTGGTGCGTCAAGTGCGGGCATATTGGCTTTTTTAAGTGCCTCCGAAAAGCCAGAAACAAACTCATGTTGTAGAGTCTGTGCATATTTCACAAAGGCATTGTCGTCGCCTCTTCCTTGGACATATTCATCTGGCATAGATCCATTTAAGTCCTTAACATACTCAGTTGCATGAAGTTTTTTCAATGCAAGCACAATCTCTAAAGGATCAGTCAAGGCCTTTAATTTTACGACTCTATCACGATGTTCGTTTAAATAACTTAGCTCATCTTCTCCAATAGTCCCTTGATGTAGTTTTTTCATATTATTCGCTATTTCTTCTTGTTTTTTCGATTTTTCAGAAGCTGGTTTCGGTGGCGTAAATTTATTTTCAAAAGTATGCACAATGGTTTCCTGTATTGCCTTCGCCATTATTTCCTTCGTTTCAAGATTACTATCCAAATCTCTTCGTACTTGTTCGGCATACTCCTCTCCAAAAAACCGAGTTATCCCTTGAACGATATCATCTGGTTCAGTTAATTTTTTAAACCAATTCATCCCAGCAAGGTCACTTTTTAAATATTCAAAAGTCTCTTCTGTACGAATGTGGTCGACTAAAGCTTTAAAAAATGCTTGATTCAGTGGCATGGTTCTTCTCCTCGTTTATTTCTAGACTCTCTAAAAAAACTTTTTTTAATGAATCTGCAACCAATTTTAAAATCATTTGATTAATCAAACCCTTGTACTAATTTGTGTTAGATTAATCTCATTTACCCTGACTTTATTGACTGAGGTTCAATGAATAAGTTCATTGAAGAATAAATGCAAAATTTTTTACCAGAGCATATCCTACCAATGAGTATGTAAATGCACGGGACTTAACTTTAATAGAAACAGGCACGAAAAAAAATTAAGGAAGGGAAATGCAAAAAACTGTTGGCGCAGTTTTCGGTTTATGACGTATTTTTTGTGAGATTTAGGAGAACATTAAAAATAATTCATCGTTCATATGTCTCGGTATAGGGCAATCGCGGACAAATGCGCGCCAGTTTCACCGTATTATCTTTGATTTGAACAATTTCAATAGGGTACCGCGCGATTAAGACGCAAAGGCCTTCAGCCGGTAAAGCTTCCAGAGCTTCGGTGATAAGACCATTTAAAGTGGTAGGTCCGCCCGTCGGTAATTCCCATTTTAGGGTTCGATTTAATTCTCGTACGCTGATCCCACCGTCGACCAAATAGCTGCCATCTGTTTGAGGTTGGACTTCCGGCTCTTCGGAGGACACTTCGGTCGTAAATTCTCCAACAATTTCCTCCAAAATATCTTCCAGGGTGACAAGGCCTAAGACGTCTCCGTATTCATCTACCACCAAAGCCATTCTTCGTTTATTTTGCTGAAAATTCAATAATTGCGTGTGCAAGGAAGTTCCTTTGGGAACAAAATAGGGTTCTTCCATCATGCCAATCAAATTTTGTTCGTTCAGTTCATGTTGGGCTAGGATTTTGACAATATTGCGAGTGTGCAATATTCCCTGGACGTTATCGAGATCGGATCGGTAAACGGGTAATAGGGTATGTTGCAGAACTCTTAACTTCTCAATAATGGTTTCTTTACTGTCATCTAAATCGATTCCCAACACTTCGTTTCTGGGGATCATGATGTGCTCAATGCGAACCCTTTCGAGATCTAAAATACTGAGCAACATGTTTTGATGCCGGCTTGGAATAAAGCCTCCTGCTTCGTTGACGATGGTTCTTAATTCATCGCGCGTGACCGGATCGGTCGTCTTAGATCCTGCGTGAATGCCAAATAAACTTAAGATGGCATTCGAAACACTGCTGGCAAGCCAAACCAGGGGATATAAAACCCATAGCATTAATTGTAACGGTAACGAAACAAAGCGGGCGGTTCCTTCTGGTTTAAGAGCCGCAACCGTTTTTGGCATGACTTCAGCAAAGATCAGTAAAAAGAGTGTGACGACCAAAGGAGCGATAATAATCCCAATTTCGCCCAAAACGTGATCTGCGATTTGGTTCGCCACACTGGCGCTGATCGCAGTGGCAAAGGTATTGCCAATTAAGATGACGCCCAATAATCGATCGGGATGAGCCAAAAGCTTACTGATCCGGCGTGCATAAGGTTCGGTTTTCGCCAAATGTTTTAATCGATAGCGATTGAGTGCCATAATCCCTGTTTCACTGGCAGCACAAAAAGCGCACAGCAATACGGCCAGAATCAGCAAGGTTAATAATAATCCATCTGAAAGTTCAATTTTACTCAATGTGATTTAGTCCTTTAAGTTGCGACATTCCAAGTGATCATTTTATGGGTTAGGTAGGAAATAACCAGAAAACCTGCGGCCATGAATGTCCATCGAGTGGCTTTAGAACCGCGGAGGCCGGATTGATGATGTCTGTATAAGATAATCGCCAAAACCGTCCAAGCGAACAGTGAAAGAACACTCTTTGGCCAATGATCACTCACCAGCTTTTGATCAAAAAAAATAAATGCGCTGCAGAGCGAAGCAGTTAATAAAAGGAAAGCGGGCCAAATCAGTTGGAACAATTGGCTTTCCATGGTTTGTAAAGGCGGCATCCATTGGGTGAGACGGTGATAGGTTTTATGACGCAGCGCGTAGTTTTGGCTGTACAACAATGTGGCTTGTAACGCAGCGATGCCTAAGGTGCCAAACGCGAAAATGGAGATTAAGATGTGGGTCAATGAACCAAGATCGTTACGTGTCTGAAAGAAGTCGTGGCCGGGAAAAACAGTCGCAAATAAGATAGAGGCACCGGACAAAGGCAGAATGGAGAGCAATAAATTATCCCGGGAATCCTTCAGGGCACTGAATAACGCGAGGATTGAAATTAACCAACAGATCAATGAAAACATAT
>Ga0206800_1030_pt1 | contig 28722 bp, 27 predicted proteins | sample Alteio_BWOrgCont_64_FD_152898 | JGI IMG/M metagenome (GOLD analysis project Ga0206800, IMG submission 152898) | Enriched cells from forest soil in Barre Woods Harvard Forest LTER site, Petersham, Massachusetts, United States -... | ecosystem: Environmental > Terrestrial > Soil > Temperate forest >... | reverse complement strand
TCTACCGTAGCGGCACCTGCTAGCCCACCTAATGGTCCACTGAATACGCCAGCAGCATTAAATGCTTGATGACCTGCATGTTCGACCACCGCTTTGCGGCCTAATCTTGCAAATATGTTTTTAGGCGCGCCCCACATCGCATTCATACCTGCATTAACGGCTTTTCGCGCAAATACAGCTACTGCAGGAGGGATAGCAAAATGACCAACAATACTTCCACCTATAGTTGCTATTGATTTAGCAACACCTTTGAAGCTTGCCATAATTTTTCTCCTAACCATAATTATTAGTTATAGGACTAATTCAAGGACCTATAATGCCTTGTTAATAGTTAATTGTCAATAGCTAATGGCACTATGCAGGAATCGGGGGAGGTGCACAATAAACTTTCTTGAAATGCCAACAAGAGTGCTGTACCACGCTTCTTAGTGTTCTGGATAATTTTGAAAAAACCATGACAAATGGGCTTTCCTTGCTTCCCCAATTGCGCTATCTCTCAACTTTTTATCAAATGCGAAAATCGCTTCCATTGTTTGTTATTTAGCTTAGCTGTAATTAATGAAAAAGACTCGAAATTGTGCTAATTGTTATCGCCTTTTAGCATTATTCCTAAGAACTTCTATACTTGACAAAAATGTGCCGATGGTTGAGGAGCAAAAATGATGGATTTCATGTTAATCAGTACAAATCTAATCTTTTTTGGTTTGTGCTTTGGTTTAATTAAGTTTTTTGCTTCATTGTCGAAATACCAATGATGATTTTCTATACAATTTGCGGAATTATTACTCTATTTTTGCTCATTTATTTATTAATCGTGTTATTTAGACCGGAACTATTTTGATATTGCATTAGCAAGGATCTTATCATGACAGGAAACGGTTTTTTCCAAATTGGTTTGTCATTTTTCATCCTCTTAATCTTAGCCAAACCACTGGGCTGGTATATGGCACAAGTCTACGAAAATAAATCGTGTGGTTTAAATACAATAATATCTCCGGTGGAACAACTGTTCTATCGTCTTTGTGGTATTGATCCAAAACATGAAATGGATTGGAAGAACTATCTATCGACAATGCTCCTATTTAATTTATTTGGATTATTAGCGGTCTACGCAATCCAACGATTTCAAGCATATCTTCCTCTTAATCCGCAATCTTTTCCTTCAGTTGATCCGAAACTAGCTTTTAACACAGCAACCAGTTTTGCCAGTAATACCAATTGGCAAGCTTATGGTGGCGAAACAACAATGAGCTACTTAACTCAGATGTTGGCTCTCACTGTCCAAAACTTTTTGTCTGCCGCAACCGGTATGTCTTTATTGGTCGCTTTAATCAGAGGAATTGCAAGGCGAGAAACTAAGAATCTAGGTAACTTTTGGGCAGATACCGTACGGGGCATACTTTATATTTTAATCCCACTCTCATTTATATTTGCCCTCATTTTAGTCTCACAAGGTGTCATTCAAAATTTTAATTCAAACCAAAAAGTGAGTCTAATCCAACCGATACATTATCAACAACCCGCTAATGATTCTACTGGCCAACCTCTAAAGGATTCTAATAATAATCCAATCTTGGAAACGAAGGAGCTAACAGAACAAACAATTCCAATGGGCCCCGTTGCTTCTCAAGTCGCTATTAAACAGATAGGTTCAAATGGCGGTGGATTTTTCAATACAAATTCCGCACATCCTTTTGAAAACCCAACACCAGTGACAAATTTTTTAGAATTACTCACCATTTTACTCATTCCCGTTGCACTTTGCTTTTCCTTTGGCGTCATGATTAATGATAAGCGACAGGGGTGGGCAATATTGCTAGCGATGTTTATTATTTTTATTCCATTTATGACCCTTGCCGTTGTCTCAGAACAGAACGGTAATCCTGCATTAACCTCAATGGGAATAGATCAAACGGTGCAACAAGATTTACATGCGGGCGGCAACATGGAAGGCAAAGAAACGCGTTTTGGTATCGTGAATTCGGTGCTTTGGGCTGTTTCAACCACTGCCACTTCCAACGGCTCGGTAAATTCTATGCATGATTCTCTCACTCCCTTAGGTGGATTGGTTCCTATGTGGATGATGCATTTAGGAGAAGTTATTTTTGGAGGTGTTGGCTCTGGTTTATATGGTATGCTGATGTTAGTGATCATTACTGTTTTTGTTGCCGGTCTTATGGTCGGAAGAACTCCGGAATATTTAGGTAAAAAAATAGAACCCTATGAAATGAAAATGGCATCCATCTCAGTCTTGATCATGCCTCTCATTGTGTTACTTTTTACGGCGATTGGCACTGTCACCACTTCGGGAATAAGCTCTATTGCCAATCCAGGGGCTCATGGTTTTTCTGAAATACTGTATGCCTTTACTTCCATGGGAAATAATAATGGCAGTGCGTTTGCGGGCCTTAACGCAAACACCTCTTTTTATAATGTAATCGGCGGTATCGGAATGTTAATAGCGCGATACTGGATTGCAATACCAACCCTTGCGATTGCAGGCTCACTTGCTCAGAAAAAAACGATTCCGTTCAGCGCTGGTACTCTACCGACGCATACGCCACTATTCATTACTCTCTTAATCGGTGTGACTATTATTGTGGGAGCTCTTTCATTTTTTCCAGCACTGGCTTTAGGTCCAATCGTAGAACAACTGATGCTTTGGGAACAATATGGCAACTAAAGTGAAGTTATGGGATACCGGCATACTCAAATTGGCAATGCGGGATTCATTTTTAAAATTATCTCCCCGTAATCAAATTAGAAATCCCATCATGTTTACCGTTTATATTGCCTCAATTTTGACTTCCGCACTATTTATTCAAGCATTATTCTGGCACGGAGAAGCGCCTGCCAAATTTATCTTTTCTATTACTCTTTGGCTTTGGTTTACCCTACTGTTTGCCAATTTCTCAGAGGCAATGGCAGAAGGTCGTGGTAAGGCACAGGCACAGTCTTTGCGTCGAGCACGTCGTGAAATCCAGGTAAAAAAATTAACTGAACCCTCACAAAAATCGAAAGTATTGCTCTTAAAATCTGCTGATCTCCATGTTGGAGACGTCGTGTTAGTGGAAGCTGGGGATTTTATACCCAGTGATGGCGAAGTCATTGATGGAATTGCCTCAGTCAATGAAAGTGCAATCACCGGCGAAAGTGCCCCCGTCATTCGAGAGAGTGGGGGAGATCGCAGTGCAGTCACCGGAGGAACACAAGTTATTTCTGATTGGTTAATCATACGCATTACGTCTAATCCCGGTGAAACATTTTTGGATCGTATGATTGCACTAGTGGAAGGATCTAAACGACAAAAGACTCCCAATGAACTTGCACTGACTATTTTGCTCGCAGCTCTGACCATTGTTTTTTTATTGGTGTGCTCAACTTTATTACCTTTCTCAATTTATAGTGTTTCTACGGTAGTATCAGGAAAAGTTGTTACGATTACTGTACTTGTAGCATTATTCGTTTGCTTGGCCCCTACAACCATTGGTGGCTTACTTTCTGCTATCGGGATAGCAGGAATGGATAGAATGATCCAAGCCAATGTCATCGCACTATCGGGACGTGCTGTGGAAGCGGCTGGAGACATTGATATATTGCTCTTAGATAAAACAGGCACAATTACTTTAGGAAACCGGCAGGCAACCGAATTTATACCTGCAAATAATGTCAGCGTGGAAATATTAGCCGATGCAGCTCAACTTGCGTCCCTGGTAGATGAAACACCAGAAGGACGCAGCATTGTCGTTTTGGCAAAAGAAAAATATGGATTGCGCGCTCGCGATATTCATACCATCAGCGCAACGTTCATTCCCTTTACGGCTGAAACCAGAATGAGTGGTGCTAACTTACCAGGTAGGCAGATTCGTAAAGGCGCCAGTGATGCCGTCGAAGATTATGTTAAAGAGAGAGGTGGCATTTTTCCGGACTCAGTCAAAAACACCGTGGACGTTGTTTCTCGCAAAGGAGGCACAGCACTTGTCGTAGCAGAAGGAAAAAACGTATTAGGCGTAATCCACCTCAAAGATATTGTAAAAGGAGGTATTCGCGAACGTTTTGCCGAATTACGACAAATGGGGATTAGGACCATTATGATTACCGGGGATAACCAACTGACAGCTGCGGCAATTGCGGCAGAAGCAGGGGTTGACGATTTTATGGCGAAAGCCAAGCCAGAATCTAAGCTGGCTTTTATCCGACAATTACAAGCAGAAGGGCACTTAGTGGCCATGGCAGGAGATGGAACAAATGACGCCCCAGCACTTGCCCAAGCAGATGTCGCAGTGGCAATGAACACCGGAACCCAAGCAGCAAGGGAGGCAGGAAATTTACTGGATTTAGATTCTAATCCCACAAAACTCATTGAAGTGGTCGAAATCGGCAAGCAGTTGCTAATGACACGGGGGGCAATCACAACTTTTAGCATAACAAATGATGTTGCTAAATATTTTGCCATTTTACCTGCCGCATTTTCGAATACATATCCCGCATTAAACATACTAAACATTATGCACCTCGAGACCCCGCAAAGTGCTATATTATCTGCGGTCATTTTTAATGCACTCATTATTATCTTCCTGATCCCTCTTGCTCTGAGTGGCGTACAATATCGACGTGTATCAGCCACCCAATTATTACGAAAGAATGTCCTTATTTATGGGCTGGGTGGGTTAATAGCCCCATTTGTAGGCATCAAAATAATTGATTTGCTACTGGCAGCACTAAACTTTACATAAGGCAAAAAATGTTTAAAAATTGTAAAAAACAAATAATAATCGCTTTAAAGCTGTTAGGTCTCTTTAGCATATTGACAGGGTTAATCTACCCCGCAGTGGTTACTCTATTCGCACAGCTTCTATTTCCATGGCAAGCAAATGGAAGCCTTATCGAGCTAAGTGGGGAAAAAATAGGTTCCGTTTTAATCGGCCAATCTTTTACTGATCCAAAGTACTTTTGGGGCCGTCCTTCAGCAACCACACCTTTTCCCTACAATGGAATAAATTCTACGGGATCAAACCTCGGCCCCTCCAATCCTGATTTTCTAGCGTCAATAAAAGACCGTTCGGTTCTACTTCGCAAACTAGATCCGACCAATACAAAATTGATCCCTGTCGACTTAGTCACTGCCTCTGGCAGTGGCTTAGATCCGGAAATTAGCCCGTTGTCAGCGTTTTATCAAGTATCACGGATTGTAAAAGCTCGTAATATGTTAGAAGCTGATTTGACAAAGTTAATACAAACGTTTACTACGGCCCGAACCTTTGGAATACTCGGCGAGCCGAGAGTGAACGTTTTACAAATAAATATGGCCCTAGATAACTTAAAGAGAAACAATGACCGAACAACGTCCAAACCCTGAAATCTTATTGCAGCGTGCAGTACAAGAAGAACGTTATGGTAAACGTGGCAGATTAAAAATTTATCTGGGCGCAGCACCCGGTGTGGGCAAAACTTATGCGATGCTAAAAGAGGCCCAACAAGAACGTGCCAATGGATTAGATGTGGTTATAGGCATCATAGAATCACACGGACGTCTTGAAATTGAATCACTTCTAAACAATTTTGATCTATTACCCAAACAGAAAATCACTTATCGTAACATTAACTTATCGGAGTTTGATATCGATGCCGCATTAAAACGACACCCAGGTCTAATCTTGATGGATGAAATGGCTCATACAAATGCCCCTGGCACTCGTCACACAAAACGCTGGCGTGATATCAAGGAATTGCTAGATCGGGGAATTAACGTTAATACCACGTTAAATATCCAACATATTGAAAGTCTTAAAGACGATGTCTCTCAAATCATTCAAGCTCCTATTTACGAAACAGTTCCTGATTCCATGCTGGACATGGCCGACACTATTGAGCTTATTGATATACCGCCAGAAGATCTCATCAAACGTTTACATGAAGGGAAAGTATATTTTCCTGCTCAATCTGAAATTGCAGCAGAACATTTCTTTCGAAAAGGTAATTTGATTGCCCTGCGTGAATTAGCCTTACGATTTACAGCAAAATTTGTCGGAACACAAGTATTTCTATACCGCCAAGATAAAAATATAAAACACATTTGGCCAACCAATGAAAAAATATTAGTGTGTGTGGGACCCAAACCAGATTCTCTTAAGCTTATTCGAACAGCCCGTCGCATAGCGACCAGCTTACAAGCCGATTGGATTGCAGTATATGTTGACACACCACAAATACAATCTTCTGAAATAGACCGAAACAATGCGATTAACCATCTGCACTTGGCTGATCAATTAGGCGCGGAAATTAGGGTTTTAACTGGTTTTGATATTGCTAAAGAATTAATAAATTTTGCAACCGAACAAAATATTACTCAGATTATGATCTGGAAACACAGTAAAAACCGCTGGAGAGATCTTTTTTCTAAAAATATTGTTGATGAAATCGTGAAAACCAGTGGAGAAATAGATGTCTACATCATATCAAGTGAAAAAAACGAAGTAATCTCAAAAAAACCTCCTGGTCTTAAAAATACAACCTCTTGGAAAGCATATGGTATATCGCTCGCCATTGTGTCTGTAGCAACATTCATCAATTATACGCTTTATCCATTTTTAAATTCCAGCAGTTTAATTATGGTTTACTTACTAGGAGTCACTGTTATTTCTCTCCTTGGAAAGACCGGCCCAGCTATTTTAGGATCAATCCTGAGTGTCATATTATATGATTTATTCTTTGTTCCACCTTTTTATAAGTTTTCGATTTCGAATATAGAATATGTTGTCACTCTAGCAGTCATGCTATTAGTTACTCGTGTAATAAGCCACTTGACTATTCTGACGCGACGTCAAATGGAACTGGCCCAGTCATCTGAACATCAAACCTCCGCTCTGTATAATCTAAGTCGCCAATTGGCAAATACCCGGGGTGTTGATAAACTCCTAGATATTGGGGTGAAATACGTTTCTAAAATATTTGAAAGTCAAGTAACCGCTTTGCTCCCTGAAAATAATCATCTCGTCATTCATGGAAAAAATAATCCTGAAGAGCTTTTAAATGATAAAGAGAGCAGTGTTGCTCAATGGGTATATGATTTAGGACAAATGGCAGGTCTTGGCACAGACACACTCCCACTTTCAAACGCATTATATGTTCCATTACAAGGTTTGCAACGTGTTCTTGGCGTTTTAAGAATTCGTCCCACACATATTGAACGTTTGTTAGCACCAGATCAAATGCGTTTATTAGAAGCCTGCTCAAATCATATTGCTTTGGCGCTAGAGGTTGATCGAATACACGAACAGACAAAGAAAATAGAGCTACAAGAAGAAATAGATCGTGTCCGTAACTCTTTACTTCAAACAGTATCACATGATCTACGTACTCCCTTGGTGGCTGTTATGGAATCAGCCAGAGAATTAATAGAAGTTAAAGGCCAACTTGATCAAAGCAAAGCCATAAATTATGGGAAAGCTATTTATTTCGAGGCAGATCAGCTTAATCGCTTAATTAGTAATTTGTTGCAAATAGCCTATTTAGAAACCGATTCAGTCAAACTTGATAAGAAATCATCTTCTCTAAAAGAGTTAATCAACCATGTTATAGAAATGTCGACCAAAAAATTGGAAGGAAGAATTATCCATACTAATATACCAGAAAACTTACCGATGATCCCAATCGATGTCACACTCATTGAAGATGTTTTTACCAATTTAATAGATAATGCTATTAAATTTGCACCTTTAGAATCTTCTAAGGAAATTTACGTCGTTGTTGAAGTAGAAAATAACAAAGTCACTATTAGAGTTGAAGATCAAGGTCCAGGAATTGTGAACGACGAAGTGAATAAATTATTTGAAAAATTTTATCGTGGGCGAATGTTAACCACTGAAAAAGGGCTTGGTTTAGGGCTGGCAATATGTCAAAAAATAATAAAAGCGCATGGGGGTGATATTTGGGCTGACAACCGGAACGAAGGCGGTGCAGTTTTTCAATTCACTCTCCCTTTGTCTGATCCTTCGATGTAAAGCTTGCTAGAAAGGATGAATCGAGCTGAAATTATTTTGCCTCCAAGCTTCGTAAACAATGACAGCAACTGAATTAGATAAGTTTAAGCTGCGGGTATTTGTTTGCATAGGAATTACAATTTTCTGCAATGGCGAATACTTGTCTAAAATCGTTGGAGGCAACCCACGCGTTTCTGGGCCAAAAATAAAACTATCACCTTTCTGAAAGTGCAGGGTGGAGTAAACGGTTTTACCTTTAGTAGTACAAAAATAGAGTCTTGAGTCAGGATGTTCAACCAGATAGTCTTCGAATGTCTTGTATCTTTTAGGAGCTTCTCCCATTTCATAGTCTAAATTGGCTCTCTTGAGATATTTGTCAGACAAACTAAAACCCAAGGGTTCAATGAGGTGCAGACGACAACCGGTGTTTGCGCACAACCGCATGATGTTGCCAGTATTAGGTGGAATTTCTGGTTGGTATAAAACAATATTAAACATAAATTCATTTTCCCATATGGTTCATGCCTGGTCAATTATCGGCGGTTCTCCCAGAAAAATTCTATACTGGAAATGATAGAATCTCATCTAAGGAGAAATCTGATGTCTAAACATCGTCACTCACATGAACATAAGAATGAGCATGAATGTGGCCAATGCCATCCCTGCAGTAAGTTAAAACCATTGCCTTTAGCCTTGGCAGGCGGGTTTCTTTGCGCATTGGGGACCCTCTCTCTTGGCTGGTCAGCCGCCTTGTCTCAGTGGGGTACTGGAATGGTTCAAACCCTTGCTTCTGTCTACTTAGGGTTTCAACCGACCTTGGCAGGCGGGCTATATGGGGCAGCTTGGGGGTTTTTAGACGGTTTCTTCAGCGGTCTCATTTTTGCATTCCTATATAATGCGTTCTTGTGTTGTTGTTTATGCAAAAAGTCCTGTTCAAAAGAGGGATGTAATACAAAACATCATCATTAGTTTTGGCTAAAATAGGCTTATTTGATTATAAAACAGGGTGATCTTGCATCACTTGGATTAATTGTAACAAAACAATAGTGACTGTCTGTTGAATAATTTCGTGTCTGACACCCTCGAGCTGAAAACGGATCACCCGTTTCGCAATATTCTGACCGCCTATGGCAACATATACCGTACCAATGTGTTCTTCTGGAGTTCCACCTTCTGGGCCGGCAAAACCGGTCACAGCCACACCCAGTTTGGCTGGGAGCTTTGCCAAGACACCCGCTAACATTTTTTCTGCGACGGCAGAACTGACCGCACCTTCACTGGATAAAACAGAGAGTGGGACGTCCAAAATTTCGTGTTTAGCAATATCTTGATAGGTCACCAATGAGCCGATAAAACAATTAGATGCTTGAGGTACATTCGTGATAGCCGAAGCCAATGCACCCCCCGTACAAGATTCGGCAAATACCAAAGATATTTGTCGGGCGTTGCAGAGTCCAACCAATTTCTTTGCGAGTTCTTGCATGATGATGTTCCAAGTGGTCAAATTGAAGGTTAGTGAATGTGATATAAGAAGAGAAACGATATCATAGAATTTTACCAATATCTAATGAGTAGGTTAGTTAAATACATATCAAATTAGAAGGAATTTGCTCATGATCCAAGGTCACAAAGTTTGTTTAAAGCTGGTTTCAGAAAACGAAATTGAAGAAGTCTATCGCCTTTTATCCAATATTGAAAACAGAGGCGCGTATTTTCCGAAAACACTCACTTCATTTAGCGCATTTAAGAAGCAATATTTAGACACGGGATTTTGGACCGATCAATTTGGTCGATTTCTAATCGTCGATTTAGATCACAATATCATTGGAAGTATCTACTATTTTAAAACAGCCATCTATTCTGACGCTTTGGAATTGGGTTACCTGATATTCGATCCTTTAAATAGTGGCAAAGGTTATATGACAGAAGCATTACAACTGATGGTAAATTATCTGTTCTCCACTAAACCAATGCACCGAGTCCAAGTGAATATTGATCCACGTCATACGGCTTCAATTGCCTTAGCAATCAAAGTAGGATTTGAGTTTGAGGGAAGACGCAAACAAATTATCTACCTAGAAGGGAAACATTGCGATTTAGATGAATACGTAATACTAAGGAACCAGTGGGAAGCTAGCAAAACGTAAGGACATTTTTTTGAGTAATTATGAAGATTTATATCGATTTACCTTTGGCTCTAGTGGACAAAAAAGCTTAGAGACTCTTGACAAGTTTTTCAATACAACGAGTGAAGCATTTATACTGAATGCCGGGCTTAAACCCGGTATGAGAGTTCTAGATATCGGTTGTGGCACAGGTGCCATGAGTTGCTGGTTAGCAGAAAGACTGGGCCCTGAAGGATCGGTCATTGCCATTGATAACAACAAGCATCAATTAATGTCCGCCAAAGTTAAAGCCGATGCAAAAAAGCTATCAAACATTAAATTTGAAATACTGACTGCCTATGAGATAAATACAATTCCTGGGCAAATGGATTTTGTTTTCTGTCGGTTTATTCTGCACGATCTGTTTCATCCCAGTAAAGTTCTGCATAACGTCTACGAAATCTTACAGCCGAATGGCATATTTGTGTGTGAAGAGGGGATTACCAGCTCAGCATTTACCTATCCATCTTCAGAAGCATGGGGCATTCAACGTTGGAACAACCGCATATCAATGGAAGATCTAGAAGGTAATACTCGCGATGGAAATTATGGCATGAAATTATTCTATCGATTATCTTCCTTAGGGTTTAAAATAAATAACGCTGCTCTTGTACAACCGATGCTTACCCAGCAAGAAGACAAAGAATTGATCTTACAAGCCATGATCGAAAATAAAAAATCATTTCTAGATGCAGGAGAACACTTATTAGAATGGGAGAGACAATATCGCTTATTGAAATCTATTGTTAACGACGAACACCACGCGATTTCCTTTTATCAAAGCTGTCAGGTGGCAGGGCAAAAGCCGATGTTATCTTCTCATTTTGAAAGTGAAAGGTTACGCTATAGATTACTTAAATTGTCGGATACAGAACTGATCTTTCAGACGATTTTAAGAGATAATATGACTGAAAGCCTTCAAGATATTGAAACACTATTAATTCAATCAGCTTATAACTATAGAAAGTTCAATTTAGGGATGTATGGTATTGAATTCAGGGAAAATCAACAGTTTTTTGGTATGGGTGGTTTTGCAGTGCAGGAAATTGATGGTTCAACCGAAAATATTCTAACCCTGAAATTAGCCTTACAATACTCTGCAGTTTTAAATATTCTCCTAGAAATTGCATTGTTTTTTAAAACATTGGCCTTTCAGCAATTGTCTCTAACACGTTTTTGCTTGATTTTATACCATGCAGATGAGATTTACACACAAATGATGACTAAAATTGGAATGAAATTTGAAAAGCAAATATATCATCTTAATAAAAAAGCTGCCCTATATTCTATTCATTACTCAGGGGAGCCTCTGGAACAGATTAAACCAGAAAATTCTTCGGCTCCCATACTCCGATTTTTTTCGCCAGGACACTAGGTTCGGCTCGCCAATTAAACAAAGTTCATGCATATTCGCACCCTCTCTGGACGTCAATATCCATTTGGGATGCCTCTTTTCATCAATGAAATTTGAACCCTTATCTTGGCCCACCTCAACCAATAATTAAGAGGTGAGCCATCCATTTAATCAGATAATTACTTCTATGGTGACGGACAAGTAGACGGTGCACCAGGATAATTAGCAGTTCCATTGACTGACGGTACCGTTTCACACGACCATGTAATTGTGCCATCGGTAGCGATTGTGGGAATCATTATCATGATAGGTATTGCGGCTCCCGTTCCAAAACCTGATCCTCCCCAAGTTTCAATTGAGCAATCAGTTCCAATTTGGATCTGTGCGACATTGTTGGTAGCGGTTATTGCTTGAAAGCCAGCAAAACCTGAGCTCGCACAAGTAAAACCACTGACTGTTCCAATATTCGATGTTGTCAGAAATTCTTCAATTTTTACCTGTTGCAAATGTGCCGCGGAAAACAACTCAGCGAATCTCGCTTCTCGCATATAAGTCTGATAGCTCGGTATAGCAATCGCTGCCAAGATCCCAATGATTGCAATTACAATCATTAACTCTATTAACGAGAATCCAGGTGATTTAAGCTTCTCTTTCATCATCAATCTCCAACGAAACAACTATTAAGTAAGCTTAGATTAAATGATTGCACAAAAAGTTCACTAATAATTTGAATGTAGCTCCCCCTAATGAGGTACCCCAAAACTTGGGATCACCCAGGTAGGAACAATATTTTGGTGTCGAAAAGTATTGGTTAAAAACGCGGTTTCCTCTTTTGCTTCAATTCGATTCTTTGCAAGGCTAACCCCCATATTCCCTGTGAGTACCAAAGCAGAGTCAATATTGGCATTCATAGCCCCTTGGATATCAGTTTCTAAGGTGTCACCAATCATCAATACCCGCCGCAACTTTTCTGAGTCATCAAACGAGAACCCGAGACGCGTAAAAACCTCCTTATAAATATTGTGGTAAGGCTTACCATAATAAAAAACTTTTCCATTCATTTTTTCATATTGAAGAGCAAAATATCCAGAGCAATAGCGAATTTGATTTCCGTTAATTATATCTTTGTCCGGATTGGCACAAATAAGCGGTAATTGAAGTTTTTGTGCCTGTTGAAAAAGTGAAGTGAACTGTTCTAAATCTTCACCTTCATCTAAATAGGCCGTCATTAAAATGAAATCAGCTTCTTCCAACTGATCTACAGTTTGAACCAATAAGTTTGACAATATATCCTGGTTTTTTTCTGCCCCTAAATGATAAAATCGTTTCCCAAGCTTGCTAAAAACCTCATCTTCATATGTTAACAGTTGGTTTCTAACAACATCGCCGGAAGTTAATATCTGACTAAGGGTTACACTAAGACCCAGACTATTTAATTTACTACTAATAATAGGCGCTGGGCGCGGCGCATTCGACACAAACATCACTTGTTTTTTTAAGGAGGTTATTTTTTCTAAACTTGCTTTTACTCCAGGGTAAACTTCGTATCCATCGTGGATGACACCCCATACATCCAAAAGAAAATAATCATAACGCTCAATTAAGCGTTCAATTGTCGAACTGATAGCCGTCATGTCAGAGTTCCTCATTCGATTAAAACCCTGCGATAGGGCAAAATTTAATCATTTCCACAATGTTAAAGTGTAAGTCCCCAGAGATCAATCCTGTGAGGAAATCTTTAAAAAAATCAGAAAATACCGGACAATCAAACAGGCACACTACAGGTCCCACCATATTATTTAGTTACAAAACCAATTGATTATTATTGTATTCTGAATTCCTTCAATGGTAAACTGCACGGCTCAAATAGCGTGTTGAAAAGGGGATTATAGCCTTGAAAATCATTATCCTAATTTCCACCAACAGCTGTCATGACAGAACCAGAGCCAACTCATTTTCAAGGTAATTTCTAGCTATGAATATCTTCCGTACTAAAATATCTGCCCACACAATAAACGAGCACGGCGAACTAAAACGTTGTTTATCTGCATTTGATCTCATTCTATTGGGTATTGGCGCCATTATTGGGGCTGGAATTTTTGTCTTAACCGGAATTGCCTCTGCAACCAAAGCTGGACCGGCAATTGTCCTCTCTTATGCAGTAGCCGGGATAGCTTGCTCTTTTGCAGCACTTTCGTATGCAGAACTTTCTGCCAGCATTAAGGGCTCCGGCAGTGCTTATAGTTACGCTTACGCCGGATTAGGTGAAATTGTTGCCTGGATCATTGGCTGGGACTTAGTATTGGAATATGGAATAGGGGCCTGTGCTATTGCCATTGGCTGGTCCGGTTATGTGAACGACATGTTCTTGTCTTTCGGTTTGAATCTTCCCCCTGACTTATTGAGAAGCTACGGAGAAGGTGGGTTTATCAACTTACCCGCAACCCTAATCATTCTATTGTTATCAACCGTCCTTGCCATAGGGGTCAAGCAAAGCGCGCGATTTAATACCGCAATTGTTTTTATTAAGCTCACCGTTATTACTGTTTTTATTGTGTCCGCAGTCCAAGATGTAAAGCCCGCCAATTGGCATCCGTTTATGCCGTTTGGTTGGAATGGCATGATAGAAGGTGCTGCTTTAGTATTTTTTGCCTTCATTGGGTTTGACGCCGTTTCAACAGCAGCAGAAGAAGCTAAAAATCCACAAAAAGATCTTTCCATCGGCACGATTGGATCTCTGGCGATTTGCACCTTAATTTACATTGTTGTCTCCGGTTTGTTAACCGGTATTGTTTCTTATACCACTTTAAATACCCAATCGCCCGTTGCTGATGCCATTTTAAGTCTAGGGCACAAAGTCACTGCAGACGTCATTGCACTTGGAGCAGTCGCTGGATTAACTTCCGGCATGTTAATTTTCATGTTTGGTTTGTCCAGGGTTTTATACTCAATGGCCAATGACGGTCTACTGCCCAAGCAAGTCTCACACGTTAATCCAAAAACCCAAACGCCAGTCCGAATTATTCTGGGCAGTGGTGTTGTTTTGTCGGTTATCGCCGGTTTTTGCCCCATGAAAGAGGTCGCTGAATTGGTTAATATTGGAACCCTGGCCGCCTTTATTATTGTGTGTATTTCAGTGATTATTTTACGTTACACCAAACCCGACCTGCCCAGACCCTTTAAAACCCCATTTTGCCCCATCGTGCCCCTATTGGGTGTCTTTTCTTGCGGTTATTTAATGATCAGCCTTGCAGCAGTGACGTGGGTTCGTTTTATTATTTGGACAATTATCGGCCTGATTGTTTATTGCCTATATAGCCATTCTCACAGTAATTTAGCCAAAAAAGGGTAGGAGAGACCCCAAAGCAACACTCCTCCAGCGAATGATTCTCCCAATTTTCCTATTTTAGAGTCTATGCTCAAAGAATACGCTCTGATTGGATTGGCCATGACAGATCGACCTATGAAAAAACGTCTGTCTAACGGGTCTTAACTGTTACACCCATGAATAATGCAAAAGCTGGACATACCCTAATTGCCTTTATCAGCCAATGGTTGCTAAAAGACTCGCCTCCGAAAAGGGCCTATTTATGTGACTTTCCGCAAATCTGTCAAAAAATTACGCCTGGCGATGTTTTGCTGATCGAAGGACGCAGCCGAATCAGTCATATTATAAAATCCGTGACTCAAAGCCCATGGTCTCATGCCATGCTGTACATCGGAAAATTAGAAGAAATCTCCAATACTTCCATACAAGCTACCATTCAACAATGGTGTAATTGTAATACGACTACCCCCTTAATAATCGAGAGCGAGTTAGGATCTGGAACCATCGTTTCACCCTTAGCCAAATATCAAGAAGATCACATTCGGATCCTGAGACCACAAGGCTTATCTGTAGAAGATACGCAAAAAATTATTGCTTATGCCACAGGAAGACTGGGTGCTCACTACAATCTAAAACATGTTTTCGATCTTTTTCGCTTTTTAGTTCCATGGAGCTTTGTCCCTAAAAGATGGGGTTCCTATATCTTTGAACACAGTGGTTCTCAACCGCTAGAAGAAATATGTTCATCGATGATTGCAGAAGCATTCCAATCGATCCAATTTCCGATCCTGCCCATTGTCACAACTGATCCCGAGAAAAATATCGAACTGATCGAAAGAAACCCTCGTTTATTCACACCCAGCGACTTTGATTTCTCACCCTATTTTTCTGTCATTAAATATCCGATTTTCCCCGTGGATGAAAAAGCTTATTACCATCATTTACCTTGGAAAAGTAAAATGATGAGTAATGATTTTGAAGTTGTCTCCACCACCCCCACAGATGCCAGCAAAAAGGCTTAAGCTTTTGCTTATTCGTCAGATCCTTTTGACATCCAAGGACATTTTTCGATATAGTAGCTATTAAGTTCATTACCCAATTCTAAAAAATGCCAGAATTACCCGAAGTAGAAACAACCTGTCAAGGAATTCGATCCGCAGTGATCAATCAAACGATTCGCGAAATAGTGATCCGGGAATCTCGATTACGCTGGCCCGTTTCCCGAGCGTTGTTAAAACTGCGAAAAATTCAAATCACTAATGTCAGTCGTCGTGCAAAGTATATTCTGATGCAATCCACGTTAGGCAGTTTTATCATTCACCTAGGGATGTCTGGACGATTATGTTGCTTAGACGAAAAAATTCCTTACCAAAAACATGATCATATTGATTTTGTCTTCGACAACGGAACACTGTTACGATATACGGATCCCAGGCGATTTGGAGCGGTGCTTTGGACAACAAAAGACCCTTTAAAACACCGTTATTTAGCCAAACTCGGGGTTGAACCGCTTTTACCCGTGTTTAATGCTCACTATTTACATCGAGTCACACAAAACAAACAGCAACCTATAAAACAATTAATAATGGATCAAAAAGTTGTTGTTGGAGTAGGGAATATTTATGCGAATGAAGCCTTATATCAGGCCAAAATATCTCCTTTAAGATACTCTCACTCCTTATCTTTAAACGACTGTGCTGAGTTAGTTCGAGCCATTCGAAAAATTTTAACAGCAGCCATCAAACAGGGTGGAACCACCTTGCGGGACTTTTTATCCGCAAAAGGAAAACCAGGATACTTTAAGCAAAAATTACTGGTTTATGGTCGTCAAGGAATGGCATGCCTGCACTGTGGTCAGTCACTCGACGTCATTCGAATTCAGCAGAGAACAACCGTATATTGTTCAACTTGCCAAATTTAGAAATTGTTAGGATTCCTTAACAAAACAGGCAATTTTTAATGGCTTTTGGTGTGATATTCTATGGTTATTTTAGGTCTTCTTTTCATTAAGATTTTTTCTGACAATTGGCATTCCAGAGCCTCTTTTAAAATACTTTCGGCTTCTTCAGGACTGTTGCCACCGCAAGTGAATAAATCCACTGCTGCATATCCATCTTCTGGCCAAGTATGAATTGACATATGTGATTCAGACAGTAAAAGAATACCCGTGACTCCCTGTGGCTCAAATTGATGAAACACGGATTTTAAAACGGTAAAATTTCCTTTATTAGCGGAGGCTGTCAGTGTTTTTTCTAAATACTTTAGATCATTTAATTTAGCAGGGTTACAATTATTATATTCCACCAACAAGTGATAGCTTTTTTGCGGGGCGGCGGAGAGTGATGTCGTCAAGAAGGTGATCACTGTCACAAAGAGACATTTTATTAAACTATTTTTCAAAATCTAAGCTCCCAACTAAATTAATCATCTTCAGCCAATCTCGATTTGCATTCAATCTGTTTTTAAACTTGAATACCACCCAATATTTTCATCACTCACTTATAGTTACTGCCAAAAAGAGCAATAAAAACTAATTTTCCTAATCATCTTAAGCCCAAGCCGCGGACGATTTCATATATATTCATAATGGAGTAGTATGTTACAAGAATTTTGACTTGAGTCAAGCAGTGAATTTATTCAAGAACGCTGTTTTTGACCAAGAACTAACCCAGAGGAATCCCCGCAAATTTTTCTGACAGGATCCCCGCTTTTGCGAGGATGACTCGACGAGATGTGTGGGGATCCCTCTGGAACCAACCACCTCGCGGGAATTCGACTTAAAAATCTCACTCAATACAAAATGACTTCTCCCAAGCACTCTAGTTATTAGTTTAATAACTTACCTTAAGGCCAGACGGTCAAATTTCTTGCCTGACATCTGCCTGTATTGAATTTATTTTCAAAAGGGTAGGGAACGGTGAACCTACACAAAGACATATTCATAAACTTTCTCAAAATATCAAATAGTTATGACTTTTATTGTCAGCAGAATTAATCCCTCTTTTGGTTGTCTACTATTTAGGTCTTAAAAATGGCAGGATAATGAGGATAATACAATGACTATAGCCACCAAAGAGAACGGCACATTAGCCAACCTGAAAAAAGAACTTCAAGCATTAGAAACTCAGAAAGCCAGAATGGATGCAGAAATCATCACTAAAACTGGCAAAACCTTATTGGATAATCCTCAAGTGGTTCACCGATTGAAAATTGCTGAGGGAAAAAAATTAAAAAAAACTGGCCGAGTTAAAGAAGCTCCCAAAATGGCGGAACAAACCGGGGTGGCTGCTATATTAGCGAAAGTTCAAATGCCAATCACCGTTCTTAAGTCTACCCAAAATTCGGCCAATGATTTCGAATCAGACTGGGGAGAAGGAGACGCCGTAAAACCAACTGCAGAAAACACTTCAGAAATGGCCACGCCAAAAGATGAAAGTGACCCAGCAATAGCAGAAGAAATCGCTGATACCGAAGCCAGAATTCGATACTTAGAGCGTTATGTAGAAGAAGGCACAAAACTTTTAGCTTCAAGTCCTGCATTAGCCAACGCTGACACTGTCGTACCAGAGGAACCTACTGTCATCGCTAACTCTGCGTTTATACCGCCACCGCCGCCAGTACCACCACTCACGATGGGAGTACCACCGGCTCCACCACCACCTCCTCCGCCTGGACTCTTGCAAGGGATCAAAAGCCCAGATGCAACGAAAAAATTAAAGGCTCATCCTGCGCAAAAGACGAAGTCGGTGGTTAAACCCGAACCCGCTGAAGATAAATTCAACTTAGCTGCAGTAATGGGCCAAAGACGAGGTAAGCTGCGCGAAGATGATGATCGAGACGACGAAGACGAAATAGACTTCGAGGATCCCACTCCGGCTTCGCAAAAGCGAAAAAGTATCGTGGTGAATCCTGCCAGTCATAAGAAAAGAAAAACGGTTGTGCTGGATTCGCTCCCTACAGCGACACAACGTCAGTCCGTGCGCGCTTCTAAACGGGTTGATGACTCAGTTGAGACGGGAGCAACCCTACAAACGCCTGCGACTAAACAAACAACTGTTCCTGTTGAAGAAGCTCCAGTACACGACCGTAAATCTGTGCGTGCTTCTAAATCAGTTGCCAGCCATGAACTGTCCCAAAGGCTCTCCACCCATGCAGAAGAATTAACAGGTTTGCATGACGCAAGGAAAAAACAACATGATAGTACGCATCCCGATCATCGAAAATCTATCTCATTCAGAGAAAATACAGACTCAACAACAACTGCCTCTCACTTAACCACCGAGCAAAAAGCTGCTCTCCAGGACTTGTCTAAACATTTAAGCAAGCAATATATTCCACATCGACAATCAGCCATGAATAAATTGCGTCATATGTTTGGTGGGACTGATCGAAACATGAAGGTTCAAGTTGCAAATAGTATCATTCAAGAAATAAAAAGGGAACTTGAACAGGAGCATCCTGGTAAAATTAACGAATATTTAAAATCAGCACTAAACACAGACTTCAATTTAAACGGTAAAACCATTTATGGAGCCAAACAGGGGGAACTCTCCACTCAAATTTTAACTGCTTTAGATAAGTTAGAACCGGGTTTTAGCAGCTCTGACAATAATCCCTGGAATGCGCCTCAAGAAGATACGTCAAAACATCATCTTTAGGACTATATGGAAGAACAGTTGGGCTGAAGAGGGGGTTGCTTTGTCTAGCTAATTATCTGAATTTATGGTAAAATCACATGTTATATTATAAATTTACTAAAAACATCAGTGTTATTAAATGGAGTTTGGTGAAGTGCAAACATTATATATTTCCACATTATTAGAATTTCTTCCTGATTTAATCGGCTTATTTGGGGTTATACTCATTTTATGGTATTACTTTTTATTACAAACGGGTAAGTGTACAGCAAATAGCTTGATGTTTTCACTCGCGAACCTTATCGGATCTGCTTTACTCTTAATTTCACTCTGGTTCGATTGGAATTTATCCGCCGTTATCATTGAAATTGCCTGGTTTCTTATCAGCCTATTTGGCGTGATTAAAACCATGAACCAGCCTGCTTTATACAAAAACAATCCGGCTGACTAGGAACGATGTAAATCCTGCTTTTCTTCACATTTAAGGGTTTCAATTTGAATGGTCGAGTGCGTTATAGCAAATTTTTCTTCCAATAATTTAATTACTGCTTCTAATAAAGGAAAATCATCCTTGGTTTTCTCATCAATGATAATATGGGCTGACAAGCTTATTTTTCCGTTAGTCAAAGCCCAAACGTGTAAATCATGGACATCTAATACCCCTGGAAGATCCAACAAAACATCGTTAATTTGATTTAACTCAATGCCTTCTGGAACTCCTTCGAGCAAAATATTAATGCTTTCTTTCAGTAAACTCCAGCTTCTCGGTAAAATCCACATGGAAACACCCAACGCCAGCAAAGAATCCAAATATTGCCAGTGTGTCATTTGGATCAAAAGAGCCGTTAATATTACAGCCAAAGAACTTAACATGTCTGCTTCTGCATCCACATAAGCACTTTTGATATTTAAACTCTCTTTACTGGCAGCATGTAACAAACGAGTCGTGGTGAAGTTGATAATCAAGCCTATCGATGCAACAATGAGCATAGTACTTGTTTGCACTGGGTGAGGCATATACAAACGCTCATATGCTTCATAAATAATATAAAATGCCACTACAAATAAAATACTGGCGTTAAACGCAGCCGCTAATATTTCCAATCGGTAATAGCCAAATGTGCGCTTTTTATCTGCTTTTTTTCTACCCAAACGTACTGCCATAATAGAGATGATTAATGCAACAGCATCTGTAAATAAATGAGCAGCATCCGACAGCAAGGCAAGACTGTTGCTAATAATGCTACCTGCGAGCTCCACCCCTATGAAAATAGTGGTTAAAGATAATGCCATCCACAATTTTTTTTCATTATTGAGCGACTGATCTTCTTTCCCGCTCATCTGTGCTCACTGTCTTTTTTTAAAAACTGAGGCAATTTTATTTTAACTTCCTGTACAACCCTTTGCAGCTCGCTCTCAGTATAAGCTATTGCTTGAGCGTAACCCCACACTGGAGCAGGCCAAGCCAAATCATCTTTTTTTCGGGCAACTATGTGAATATGTAATTGAGGGACTCGATTTCCAATACTTGCTACGTTTAATTTATCAGGACGAACATATTCCTTTAATAGCTGAGATATCCCTACGATTTCTTGCAATAACTGATTCTGATCTGGGATCTCTAGGTCATGTATCTCCAAAACACTCGCTTTTTTTGGAACCAAGATCAACCAAGGAAAACGAGAATCATTCATTAGGAGTAGGGCAGAGAGTGGCAAATCTGCCACTGAAACAGTGTCATTCTGTAAAGTTGGATGCAATTCAAATTTAGCCATTTGATGATTCCTCGAGAACCTTCAGAATTGCGCTCACATGCCCATCGACTTTTACCTTTGGCCAAATCTTAACAATATTACCTTGCCCATCAATCAAAAATGTCGAACGAATGGTTTTTCCTTCTTCTAATGCATGGTAACTTTTATGAACGGCCAGATCAGCATCGCTCAATAGTATAAAATTGAGATCGTATTTTTCTTTAAACTTTGTATGACTTTTTTCATTATCCTTAGAGATCCCTAACACCACACAGTTTTTTTTTGCTAAGTTTGGTAAATTATCACGGAAATCACAAGCTTCTTTGGTACAACCTGGCGTATCGTCTTTAGGATAAAAGTAAATAACCACCCATTTGCCTCGAAATTGTGCAAGTGTTTGCAATGTTCCTGTATCATCCGGAAGGGTGAAATCAGGCGCCTTACTACGTTCCTTTATCATCAGTGTTCTCCTTTTCATTTTTATCCCTTTAATTTTATCCTGAATGGTATGGGATCCCAAATACATTTCGCTACACTGTAAATAGAGTGTCAGATGAGTCATGACTTCATAGTCAGTCGCTAAAGTTAAAAATGGGGGTTAATGATGGGACTTATCAATTCTACGATGTTGCCACTCGGAACCATTGCTCCGGATTTTAATTTATTAGATGTTGTTGCCAATAAACAGCGCCCTCTGGCTTCTTTAAAATCGTCCACCGGTACCCTGATCTTTTTCATTTGTAACCATTGTCCTTATGTAAAGCATGTATTACCCGAATTAGTCCAAATGGCTCATGATTACCAACAACGGGGTATTGCTTTTATTGGCATTAGCGCGAACGATATTGATCAGCAACCGGATGATTCCCCCACCAAGATGAAAGAGTTGATGCAAAAACTAAAATTTCCGTTCATCTATCTCTATGATGAGACCCAAATGGTTGCAAAAGCTTACGAAGCAGCCTGTACGCCCGATTTTTTCTTGTTCGATCACCAAATGCGATGCGTCTACCGAGGGCAGCTAGATGATTCTCGACCTGGCAATCAGGTCCCATTAACAGGGCAAGATCTGCGCATGGCCCTCGATAATCTACTCACTCATCAACCCATTGATCCAGTTCAAAAGCCTAGCATAGGCTGCAGTATTAAATGGAAAGCATAATTTAATACGCGCTATGTCCCTTTCGATTTTAATTTATCGACCCTAATAATTTGTTATCTTTCCAAGTTAAATTGGCATTATTTCTTTCCGTTTTCTAAAAGAAATGGCAAAAAAACCGTTTTCTCACTTGATTATCCACTTTATTTCGTTATAATTCATATTACGTAATACGTTATTATTTGGAAATTCAGATGGGCAGATTGGGTATCCTTTATCGTGATGTTGAAAAAGCAGCCAATGAATTGATCGGCGCAGGCGTTAAACCCACCGTTGATGCAGTACGGTATAAACTGGGCACTGGAAGTAAAAGTACAATCGTTCTTCATCTAAAACGCTGGCGTGAGGCACTGGCTAAAAATCACGCAATGCCACCCCAAGCTCTTCCCACGGAACTTATGTCACTCATTCAGCATTTTTACCAGCAATTGAAAATCGACACTGAACTCGTCCCAAACCCTCCTGAACTGCGAAGGGCAGAGTCTCCGCATTCTGCGACTCCACTGTCGCACTCTGTTGAAAACGAAGTTCAACTTTTACGCTCGCAACTTGAGTTCGCTGAACAGCAACGGGCACATTTACTGCAGGAGAAATCTCAGGTTGTATTAGAGTTAAAGAAACTAAAACAAAAGGTTAAATCTGAGCAGCTGGTCACATCATGAGGTTATCAGGGATTTCTTTATAAAGGATGAATCACGTGGATGACGACTCCCCAAATTCGAAAATCCATCTCTTCTGTAATATCAATGGGACGATAACGCGGATTTTCTGGCAGTAACCGTACAGTTTGTTGTTTTAATTCTAACCGCTTTACGGTCAATTCATTATTAACTACCGCGATAATAATCTTACCATCTAAGGGTTTTAGCGAGCGGTCCACGATTAAAATATCATTTTCATGAATGCCTGCATCAATCATTGAATCTCCTTCGACTCGAACAAAAAAGGAGGTGGAAGGCCGCTGGATCAAATATTGATTCAGATCTAAATGACTTTCAATGGCGTCATCGACAAGAGAAGGGAACCCTGCTGCAACACGATTACTATAAAGAGGTACCGGAGGACTCGTGATGGCTGTCTGGAAGGGATGAACATTACCAAAGGCTGCCAGTTCTTCTTGTTTCTTTCTTTCGCTCAATAGTTTTTTGATTTCTGGCAATAAGCTGATCGGTACTCGTACAGGCTGAGTCCGTTCTCCGAACTTGCCCGTACCTCTTGGCCGACCAGAACCTTCCCGATAGCCCCCGGCTTTGGATTTTTTATTCATGCTTGCACATCCCGCTTGATTAATGTACGATAATCAAATATAGTATGAATTAAGCCAATGTTAAATGCAAGAACCAATAATGTCATCAGGAGGATAATATGTCATTGAGTGCACAGCCAATACCCCCAGTAGTTGAGTTGCAATTCTTACAAAATAGAATCACCGTGCTGGAAGATCAATTACAACAAGCAATTGCTCATTCTAAAAAGAAAGAAGCCTATGCCAATACATTAGCGACCGATTTGGAACATATTATTATCCAGCTCAAGCGCTTAGAAATAGTAAAGTGATACCCCTCGGTCAAGTCACACACAAAAAAATCTGTGCCGTTAGAGATCGCTGGTTGGTTCAGCAATCTCTAAGCGCACCGGTTTCCAATAAATCAGCATAATCGTGCTGATCAGCAATAAACCCATCGAAAAGACTAAGGGAATTGAGATTGCAACATTTTCCAAATAACTGGAAAGTAGGGGGGTTATAGCCCAAGTCACTGCCACAATTGCCTCGGAGACACCCATGATCCAACCTTGCTTTTCCTCTGAAACAGAATTTGAAAACAATTTAATCATGATAGAGTACGCTGCCGCCATGGTAACGCCTAAAGCAAAGGATGCAAACCATGCAATGCTGATATGAATATCAGAAACGGTTGCTAAAATACTCAAGGTAGCAATGGCCAAACACCCAAGAGCCGCTAAGTTATCGCGTAAATATTGAGCAATCAGTCGCGGGATCCAACCAGAACCTAAAGCAAACCCAAATCCCATGAGTGACATAAACAGCGCAATGTGTTGAGAGGTGAAGTCATATTTCTTCAGTAAGTAGACCGCGATAAATTGGAAATAAAAACTCCACCCCAATTGCATCAGTAAATAAATAGAAGCTAAAAAACGAATGCTTTTAGTTCTAAATGGATCCACAATAAAACTAAGGCTTTGCTTTAAACTAACTGAAACCACCTTTTTAGGTATAAAAGTTTCCTGAAACAACCGCAATAGAACAAGATTGATAACGGCCATCAAAGACGAGAAATAAAGCGGTGTAGAATAACTAAACCAAGAGACTATCTTAGTGTTCGCAAAAAAACCACCAACCAATGGCCCAAATAAAAAGCCAAAAGACGCTGCCAAAATAACTAATCCAATGTTTCCGGCCTTGTTTTTATCATCGCTAATATCAATCACCGCCGCTTGCGCGATGGGCATACTTCCTGCCGTTAAACCCGCTAAGCCACGACTGAAAATCAACAAATAAAGATTGTTGGTATCAACAGCTAAACCAGAAAGCGCATACCCAACAGCAGCCCCTAACAGGCAAATCATGAGCACCTTTTTTCGTCCTAATTGATCAGAAAGCCCTCCCAGCACAGTCGCACCAAAAAACATTGCAATCGGAAAAATCGATAAGGTAGCGCTGTACCAAAAGCTTTTTAGCAAATCAGGAGCTTCTGGGCCCAGAATACCATTACTGTCCATAAATATAGGTACTAAAATGGGAAATATAATACCCAAGCCCATATGATCGAGCAAAATAAGCATATAAAGTGGCAATAATGGATTGCCCAGGTAAATTTTAAAACGCGAGACCATGGTTAGCTCCAGGCTTGGTGCTATTTTCTAAGAAAAGGGATGATATTGTACAAGTTTATTTCAATTTTGTCAAACAATTTCAGTGGAAGAAACGGCCTCGGAAGAAACCGGGGCAATACGGGCTGAACCTTTACCCAGCCGTTGGTGGAAAATAAAAAAAGTAGCGGCGTTAATGAGAACACCGAAAATGACTCCTTCTAAAGCGCCATCGATGAGCGAATGAGGAAAGAGATAATTCCAAGCAATCACAGCCAAAATGCTCGCCGCAGCCGACAGCAAAAATACTTTATCGGTCGATTTAACTCCAAAAATTGCTGCAATTAAAGGTACCAATATAATGGGAGTCCAAAATTGATAAGAATACAACAAAATATCTAGCGCACTGGAAGTACTTAAAGCAAAAATAATGGCGACAACCCCAATAACCAAAGTAATGGCCCTAGAAAACATGAGTTCTTGATTTGGATTTTTTGGTTTTAAACGCAAAGGAAGCAAAAGATCATTGGTCATTGCAATGGACGTGCTATTTAAGAATGAGTCGGCCGAAGACATGACAATCGCTAACATAGCAGCAATAGCAAGTCCTTTTAAGCCAACTGGCATTACCACTTGAATGACATGGGGTAGTGCCAAATAGGAAGGCAAGTCCGGTGCTAGCACAAAAGCAATGACTCCAATGAATCCAACCACCAAGAAGAAGGGGACAGAGAGTATCCCGCTCCAGAAGGTCCCTTTTTTGGTTTCTCGGACGGTTTTCCCAATTAATAACCTTTGCATATATGGGGGTATTAAAGTCTCACCTAAAAAGAAACTGAGAAATAAAACAAATAATGCCGTTGTGCCAATGGAACCAAAGGGTTGGAAATAACTCTCTGGAAGAGCTCGACTTAATTCCGCAAGTCCCCCAATTTCCTGAAAGCCAAAAAACAAAACCAACGGCAGCATGATACTGAGGACAATAAAGTGAAGAATATCTACAGCCACAACCGATTTCAAACCCCCATAAGTGGAATAAATGAGCACTACTGATATAGCAACCAAACTTCCAAGATGATTGGGGATCCCTAAAAATATATTGAGGATATTACCACAGGCTGAAATTTGTGCTCCAATAATGCCGCCGCAAACAAGTACAGAAGCGAAACCCGTGGCAATTTTTGTTCGTTTTCCATAGGCCACTTCCATAATATCACCCACGGTTAACGCACTTCGAAAGGGCTGCATTCTTGGCGCAATAAAATATGCCACTAAAATTTCTTTAAGACTGAACCCCCAAATGGCTAACACATAAACAAAACCATATAAAAATGTTTTTTCAGCAAGCCCGAGCGTAAAACCACCCCCAATAAAAGAAGCAGAAAGTGTCGTAAACACTATCCAGGCAGGATATTGTCGCCCACCCGTTTTATATTCATTCGAAGAGGTGACTCCTTTCGCAACCCAAACCCCAAGCATGAGGGTTAATAGAAGATAAGTTGCGACGATAAAAGTATCGATCATATGTGTTTTTCCATAGAATTCACGAGAAACTGCATCACTGTTTATCAGTAAATCTATCGCTATAACAACCCAACGAAAGTTATCATAATAACAAATTATATTGGCTACTGATTTAGAATCGCTTCATGGTAAAGTGAAAGCGGTAAACTGTAAATCCTTTTATGGGTGGAAATAAGGGCATGGGTAAAAAGGGTGTTTTATTAATGAATATCGGAACCCCGGATACCGACCAGCCCATTTCAGTTCTCAAGTATTTAAGACAATTTCTAAACGATCCCCGAGTCATCGACTTGCCGAGTATTGTTCGCTGGCTACTGGTGCATTGTTATATTTTACCCAGACGGTACCGACAATCCACAAGAGCCTATAAAGCAATTTGGTTAAGTTCCGGCTCGCCACTCTTAGTTCACAGTCTAGCAGTCAAAGAAGCTCTGGGAAAAGCCTTAGGTCCTGAATTCCACGTTGAGATGGGTATGCGATACGGACAGCCCAGTATTCAAAAAGCCTTAGAACAACTTAAATACTGTTACTCTTTAACGGCCATTCCCTTATTCCCCCAATATTCCTCGGCGGCTACCGGTTCTGCAATAGAAGAAATGAACCATTGCCTCTTAAAATGGTGGAATATCCCTGAGCTCTATATTCAACGAGATTTTTTTAATCATCCAGGCTATATCGCAAGCTATGCAAAAAATATTCAAGAATCGATTGCTCATCAAAAAGTAGATTGTTTGATTTTTAGTTATCATGGATTACCGGAAAGACACATCCAGAAAAGTCACTGCACGGCAATTTGTGACAAACTTCATGATTGTCCAGAGATGCAAGAAACAAACTCTTTTTGCTATCGTGCCCAGAGTTTTGCTACCTCGCATCAAATAGCAAAAATCCTTGGCCTCACTGAAAATCAATACCGGGTAAGCTTTCAATCTAGGCTGGGTGCAACACCCTGGATCAAACCTTATACTGATCAACTGCTGCCCAAATTGATTGAAAGTGGGATCAAAAATATTGCCGTAGTTTGCCCATCTTTTGTGACTGATTGTTTAGAAACGTTAGAGGAAGTAAACATACGAATGAGAGAACAGTGGAAATCCCTTCATGGAAATAGTTTTATCTTTATCCCATGTCTTAATTCACAACCAAGCTGGATCCAGGCGCTTGCAAATATGATAAAAAGCGGACAACTGAATAATTCATTCCAAACTATTCAGCCTTGATTAACATAAAATATTTCGACATCAAAACAACTCCTAGCTATTCCCACTTATAATTAATAGTCCTAAAATTATCATAAATATATCGATATTCTGGCTCTAGAGTCATGCTGGGATCTGCTCAGCATCAAGAGCATTAGTTCTGAAATAAACCAAAATAAAAATTACACTAAATTAAATTTAAATGTGATTATATAGATTGGCGTTACAACTGCAGATAATTACATATTTTTAAGAGAACAGGGAATAAATATAAATTACCTGTTTTTTTCATTAAATTAATCTTGATATTAATTTCATAACAGTTTATTTTTATGCCTACCATTATTGGTCACAAAGGAGAACCGCAAGTGTCAGAAATTATGTGCAATGATTTTTTATTAAGTAAAAGCACAGCACTTGTTGAATTAGACCCTGCACGTTGTAAACCCTGGAAATATCATGACAGGGATTTGGCTTGGTTGACAAAGGAACGTTGTCAAGATTTGATTAAATCCATTCAGAAAAATGGACAAATAGAGCCTATCCTTGTCAGAAAAATCAGCGACGATGAGGAACATGATTACGAAATTATATACGGGGTACGCCGTTGGTTTTCATGTTCACAAATTCAAAAACAAAAAGTGCTGGCCAGAATTACCAATTTAGACGATAAAACCTGCATGATTCTAATGCATGCAGAAAATGCTAATTCAAAAGATATATCCGAATTCGAAAGAGCCATGTCTTTATCAAGACAAATAAAATCAGGACTATTTAAAAGCCAAACC
>Ga0206800_1029_pt1 | contig 28738 bp, 11 predicted proteins | sample Alteio_BWOrgCont_64_FD_152898 | JGI IMG/M metagenome (GOLD analysis project Ga0206800, IMG submission 152898) | Enriched cells from forest soil in Barre Woods Harvard Forest LTER site, Petersham, Massachusetts, United States -... | ecosystem: Environmental > Terrestrial > Soil > Temperate forest >... | reverse complement strand
CACGATTAAAAATTACGATTCTACAAAACTAACCATAGACCCAGCCAATGGGCCGGTAACTTCCACCTTTAAATACAAGGCCCTTGATGCGGCAGGCGAACCTTCAACCGTTGCCGATAGCATAGTGATGCCATTCAGCGACCTGACTGTAAGCGGAACGGTATATGATAATGGCGATGGCGGCAGTTCAAGCGGCGTACCTGCCGGAAAAATAGCCGGGACGCAGCTATATGCCAACCTGCTTAATGGTTCAGGAAATGTATTGGCCACGGTGGCGGTAGCTTCAAACGGTACATATAGTTTTGGAACGGCGAACGGGATAATGGCAAATACAAGTTTCAGTGTGAGCATATCCACTACAGCCGGTACGGTAGGCAATGCAGGCCCTGCTACCACGCTTCCATCTAATTTAGCCAACGGTGCTGATGCATACGGCAACAATAACGGGGCTGGCGCAGGCAACGACGGCGCCCCGAATGGCCTGGTAGCGGTGAATGTAGGTGCAAGCCTTTCAGTTACGGCTGTGGACTTTGGCATAGACCAATTGCCTACGGTAACCAACCGGACAGCAACGAGCCAGGTGAACCCCGGAAACGTAGGCTCACAAGTAATATCGCTTGAAGGCAGCGACCCTGAAGACGGGACATTAGGCCAGGGCAGCACTTTTGTAATTAAAACTTTGCCAACCAATGGGACATTATATTACAATGGCGCTCAGATAACTTCGCCGAACGATACCATTACAAATTATGATTCTACGAAACTCACGATGGTGCCTAACCCGGGCAATATCACTGTTTCATTTACGTATACGGCTATTGATTCGGCAGGCAAACAATCTATCGTAGCGGATACTATCAAAATGCCATTTGGCGGCCTGGAAGTAAGCGGAACGGTATTTGACGATGCAAACGGCCTGAAAGATGGAATTGTAAACGGTACGGGTACAGGTACGTTGTCCGGTACGCAAGTATATGCTTATGTAATTGACAGTACAGGCCACGTGATAGCTAAAGCGACAGTAGCTGCTAACGGTACCTATACCATTATCAATGACGTGAGCGGCAATACCAATTATACTATGCTAATATCTACCACCAATGTTTTGGTAGGCGCTACCGCACCGGCGGTTACACTTCCGGCGGGCTGGGTAAGCACGGGTGAAACTTATGGGTCGAACAACAATGCCGGCACAGGAAACGATACCACTGCAAACGCCAAGGTAGGCTTAAAGACAACAACTTTAGCGCTTAGCGGTGTAAACTTTGGCCTGGAACAATTGCCAACCACATTCACTACCATTGCACCGAGCCAGCCAAACCCAGGCGGCACCAACCAGGTACAGGTAGCCTCATTAAGCGGCCATGACCCGGAAGACGGTAGTTTAGGCCAGGGCGGTTCATTTGTAATCACTACTTTGCCTGCTAATGCCAACTTGTACTATAACGGTGTATTGCTTACCTCGCCGAATGATACAATAACCAATTATGATTCCACTAAACTGACTATAGACCCTGCGAATGGAGCGGTTGCCCCTTCCTTTAAATATGAAGCGCTTGATGCGGCAGGCAAACCGTCATTAGTTGCTGATAGCATTGTAATGCCATTCAGCGACCTGGTGATAAGTGGCACAGTTTATGATGCAGGCGATGGGGGCAGTTCTGCCGGTACGCCGGAAGGTGTAATTAATGGTACACAATTGTACGCCAACTTACTTGACCATAATTATAATGTACTGGCCACCGTAGCAGTAGCTTCAAACGGCACATATAGTTTTGGGACAGCAAGCGGCGTACTTGGAAATACCAATTACCAGGTAAGCCTAAGTACCGTAGCCGGTACGGTAGGCAATCCTGGGCCATCAATGACATTGCCAACTAACCTGGCCTATACGGCTGATGCCTATGGCACACCAAACGGCGCGGGCACGGGCAATGTACCTGTAGCAGACGGCGATGTACCTGTGAATATTGGCGGCGTGGCATCGGTAACCGGTGTAAACTTTGGCATAGACCAGTTGCCGGTAGTATATAGCAGGACTGCAGCAAGCCAGGTAAACCCAGGCAGCGCAGGTACGCAAGTATTGTCATTGAAAGGCAATGACCCTGAAGACGGCCCATTAGGCCAGGGCAATATTTTTGTCATTAATACATTGCCAACTAACGGTACACTATATTATAACGGAGTAGCCATTGCATCCGTAAATGATACTATAACACATTATGATTCTACCAAACTTACAGTAGTGCCTAATAGCGGCATACTTACCGTATCGTTTACTTATTCAGCCATAGATTCTGCAAATAAAGAATCATATACGCCAGATACAATTAGCCTGCCGTTTGGCGGCTTGAATGTAAGCGGGACTATTTTTGATGATGCTAACGGGCTAACAGACGGAATAGTGAATGGAACAGGGACAGGAATCCTGACAGGTACGCCAGTATATGCCTATCTTGTAAACCAAAGTGGCAACGTAGTAGCTAAGGCAACTGTAGATACCAATGGCACATATTTATTGAGCAACGCGGCCAATGGCAATACAGCCTATACGTTGGAACTCTCTACAGCAAGTGTATCTGTAGGCGCTTCCGCACCGGCAGTAACGCTGCCAAACGGATGGGTAAGCGTGGGCCAAAACTATGGTTTGAACAATAATGCGGGTAACGGAAACGATGATACCCTCAATGCTAAGGTGGCTATAAAGACCGGGACATTGGCAGTTAGCGGGGTGAATTTGGGCCTTGACCAAATCCCTGCGGCTGATGTTAAATCCTTTGCCGGGCTTACGGGATATGGCAATGGAAATACTTCCGGCAATAGTTCCTACCCATACTCAATAGCGTTGAGCCAATCGGCAAATGATGGCGCGGTGGCTGATACGGCTACCCCTCCGGGCACATTATCGGGCACTGACCCTGAAGATGGTAAATATGGCGGCAAAACAGGCTCTTTTGGTGTACGTACAGTGGTATTCACCAGCCTTCCTGATACGGCGGGCTCGGTATTGGCTTATTACCACGGTGGGTCTTATATACTATTACTACCTAACCCAAGTTGCCCGGGCAGCGGCGCCTGCGCTTACTGGAATGCGACAAACAGCAGGTTTGAAATACCTAACTTTAACCCTGACAGCCTGTACCTTTTCAGCAGGAATGGTGTTACCAATATATCATTCAACTATGCCTGGAGGGATGCGGCCAACGTATTAGGTACCCCAGCTACCTATAGCACCGGCTTCTCGGTACCGCTGCCAGTAACATGGTTAAACTTTAATGCCATCAAACAAGGGCATACCTCTTACCTAACATGGGCTACGGCTACGGAAGTTAATTGCAACCGCTTTGATGTTGAAAGATTATTTGCTGCGAACAATAGCTGGGATGTAATAGGGGCCGTAAATGGCAATGGCACTACGATGAGCATCCATAATTACAGCTTTATTGATAATTCGCCGGTAAGCGGCCTGAATACATACAGGTTGAGGCAGGTGGATAATAATGGCGCCTTTAGCTATAGCGCAATAAGGGAAGTTGATTTTGATGAAAATGCTACAGTTGGCAGCCAAAGCAAAGTATGGTACAATGGCACAGAAGGCAGGATATATGTGAACCTGACAAGGGGTTCTGCAATGACAGTAAATATTAAGGTAACTGATATTAACGGAAAATTAGTAACCCAGGGCAATGCCTCGGCAGGAACCGGTGTAACGCAGCTTTCGCTGAACATGATGGGGCTTGCCAAAGGCACCTATATGGTTACAATTTCGGATAATACGGGGGTTATGAGCCAAAAAGTAATAAAAGACTAAGCGGTATGAAACCGTATAAAAAAAGCCCCGTTCATAATATTCGGACGGGGCTTTTTTTTATATTATGCTTTTTAATTGGTGGGATTGGTTTAAAATGGAGTATTGGTAATGCTTGTAAACCATATATTAAACCATTTCAGTGCTGATTTTGTAAAAATAAATCCGCCAATATTTGTACCAAAAGTTAATTTTTTGTTATTTTTGTTATTGATTATCGAAAAATATCTTAAAGTATAAAAAAAATTAGCATAGTATGCATACAAATATACATTCTCAAATTTTTGGGCATTGTTATTTTCCCAAGCCGTATTTAATGGCAGGGCGGTAAAGTAATCCTTCTTCAATACCCCTTGAATTATCAGTTAATGCCTTTAGCATTTATCATATATTCCGTTTTATGGTAAATTTATTAAAAACAGCAATTAATTAGAAAACAATAAACTTTATAATATTCACGTATGAAAAAGAAACTACAAGCAGCATTGAAAAACGTATCTTTACTCCTTCTTCTTCAAATTATTCTATGCCTTAGTATAACTAAGGTAAATGCCGGAACTGGGCTTTCAGGCACATACAATGTACCGTCCACCTATGGCACAATAGGCGCGGCTATCAAGGACCTGAAAAAAAATGGCGTAAGTGGCCCGGTAGTAATTGACATTGCAAAGGGCACTTATAATGAAACATTGAGCATCGGAACAATTGGCGGGGTATCAGCCGCTAATACCATCACATTTCAGGGTGCAGGTATAGCCTCGACAATTATTACCAATAGTTTAACAGTAGATACTATAAGTGGCTCTTATATAGTGTTCCACGATTTGACAATAAAGTACTCAGGGGCAAAAAGTGGAATTTCAGGCACTTACCTTAGCGGGACTTATAATTCATTTATTAACTGCAAATTCATTGGTTCATTAGGAACAAATAGCGGCGATTTGAATATTTGCCTTGCACGCTCTGCTTCCCATAACACAATTGATAGCTGCTATATATTTGGTGGCACTTATGGTATTTATAGCAGTACCTCTACTACAGGGGCGTCTAATAATGTCATTGAAAATACAAGGATTACACAGCAATACAGCTATAATATTTACATTGCTTATGGCACAGAGAACACCTACAACCATAATTATATAGACTCAAGCGCCAGTGGTGTTTTTTCAGCTTACGAGTGTGGCACAAACTTTATTAATAATACTTTACCGGGCGATAATGAACAGACAGCATTGACTATCGAATACCCTAATAATGGAACCCAGGCGGATACCTTTAATATTATTAATAATATAATAGGCCCAAATTTTATCAGCCAGGGTTTTGTTTTGACCGATGCAGGGGCAAAAACCGGAATAAATGTAAGAATACTTCATAATACTATTCATTCCCAAATAGCTATAGCCGGGCCGGGTGGTGGAAAAATTTGTATCAATAATGTTTGTACAGGAGGGTCTTATTATAACTTTTATATGACCGATGGCTGTAAGGGTTATGATGTACGCAACAACGAAAACTCGAGTTCCAGCGGGTGCAACCTTTGGTATTGCAGTAGCATTGCTGATTTAAGTTACGAAAACGGCAATAATTTTTATACTAACGGAGGGCATTTTGTAGTTGGCGGCGCGGGGACTTTTAATACCTTAGCATCGTACCAGTCGGCTGTGGCTTCTTATGGTTTTGCTACGAACGATGAAAATGTTGCGCCAACATTTGTATCGGCTACCAACCTCCATTATTCACAAACGGTTTCCGAGCCTTACGGAATGTACTGCGGCGTGAATACCGATATAGATGGCGACCCGCGGTGCAAACTTTACCCCACCATCGGCGCTGATGAGTCAAACTATGGTAAAGGGGCTTTTAAAACGGCAATTTATGGCCCTGCCAAGGCTTATGTAGGCAGCCCTACATTATTCACAAATACGGCACTGGCAGGCTCCCCGATAATATTTGCCTGGTATGTAAACGGTGTGTTCGTTAGCGATTCCATAAGCCTGCAAACCAATACCCTGAAAGCACCTGGCGACAGTATAAAATTAGTAGAAACAGGTTGTACCGGTACCGATTCAGCTACTATCTACCAGGTGGTTGATACCCCCGCAAAGCCACCGGTAACAGGTTTTTTAAGCAATTTGAATGTTGTTGGGCAGGGTGAGCTGGTAAGTTTCCGCGATTTATCGACCAATGGGCCTACAAAATGGAGCTGGTCTATTTCGCCCGAAATGACTTACGACCCTGACCAAAATTCACAGGAGCAAACGTATAGCTATATCAATTGCGATTCAAGTTCTCAAAACCCACAATTAAAATTTTATTATACAGGTATGTATAATGTTTGCCTTACGGCCTCCAATGCAAGGGGCAAAGGTAATACGGTATGCAAAAACAGGTATATAGATGTAACGGCAATGGTGGATATGTGCTATACATCAAGTTCAAATGCCAGTAGCGGCGTTTTGTATGATAACGGTGGCACAGGGCCTACGCAAACCACGAATGGCGCAACTTGTTCTTTTCTATTGGCGCCATGCTCCGACACCGTATATTTTATATTTGATAGCTTCGCGATGGGCGCCGGAAATTCATATTTGAGGATATTTGACGGCTCAAATAATACAGGTAATGTAATTAACGGCACACGCTCCAGGCAATGCATTGCGAATGTAGGAACCAATGGCGGCCCCGGATTTACAGGCGGCTATACAGGGGCTTTTCCAAACCTTGCTTGTTTACCCGTGATTGGCGATACATTTAAAGCGGTAAGCGGCCAAATGTATTTTGAATTTTCAAGTTCAGGTACTTCTTCACCAGGGTTTAGGGGGCACTGGTGGGGGCACCCGAAACCTTTCAGCCCACCGAAAGCTAAATTTACAATGTCGTCAGATAGTGTATGCGTTAATGGGACTATAAACTTTTATGCCGACACCACAGTAGGAAAAGATATGACCTTTTTATGGGATATTGACGGCGATACGGTTGACGGTTTCCAGACCGGTGGCAAAAATGCAAGCTGGTCTTATTTTGAAACAGGCGACTATACGGTATTATTGGTGGCAAGCAATTGTGGTGGCAGTGATACAATGAGGCAAACGGTATCGGTATATTTCCCACCGGCGCCGGATGCTACCTTCTCAGCTAATACCACAAACCCTACTTTAAATGATATTGTAACATTTAGCCCGACAGAAATGATGTGCATAGATAATTATATCTGGACATTTACAGGCCCTAACGGAGCCTTATCTACTTTTAAATTAGTTAACGGGACATCGAAACTAAGCGAATATCCACAAGTGATATTCAATGACACAGGTTGCTGGAGTGTAACCCTATACGAAAATAATAATTTAGGCCAGGACAGCGATATAAAAACCATAAATTGCTATATCCATGTAAAAACACCATATTGTACCCCTTCTGTAGGATTTCCGGCATCAGATATTGGCTTAAATGACTTATCGTTTAATACTTTGAATAACCCTGATACACCAAGTACCGTTGACCGTACAGGCTATAATAATTTTATACCTAAATTATCAACTACTTTACAGCAAGGATTAAAATATACACTTAAACTTTCACGCGCGACAAATTATGACTCTGTGGATATATCGGTATGGGTTGATTGGAAAGGGGACGAAAATTTTTCCGATAGCGGTGATTTAGTATTAAATTTAAGTAACCAGGCCGGTTTAAGTTGGGTTGATAGTAATATCACCATTCCTCATAATGCTGTATTGGGCGCAACTATAATGCGCGTAGCTTTGAATATGGGCGGCCTTGGCAATGTGGCGTGCGGCCAGAATGCTTATGGCGACTATGAAGACTACCGGCTATATCTTGAACGATACAGTACGCCTCCGGTAATTACATTAAAAGGCCCTGATACGGTTATTGAACAGGAGGGGCTAGAATACAAAGACCCAGGATACGCTGCTACCAGCGAATTATATGGCGACATTACACAAAGCGTAACATTGACATGGGTGCGGAATGGCGTTACACTTCCGAAAGGCTATGGCAACCTGTATCCGGGAACGTATATTGTTACCTACAATGTAACAGACCCATCCGGCAATCCTGCCACACCGGTAACCCGTGTAGTGATAGAACCGAAAGATACAGTACCGCCCGTATTGGAAATAGAATGTCCCGGAACCCCTGATACAGTGTATTTACAAGTGCATAACACTTTTATTGACCCGGCGCCATGCAAAGACAGCGACTATGTGGATGGTATATTGCAGAACCAGCCGGATTCTATTATAGGGTCTGTAAATACTAATAAGTTAGGGACATATATCCTTACTTATTACAGTTCTGATTTGTCAAGTAATATGGCAATTGCAAAACTCACTGTAATAGTAGAAGATACTTTTACCCCGCAAATTACCCTTAAAAAGGGGGCGCATGATACCATAGCATGGAATGTAAACACGCCTTTTACTGCCACCAGCGATGATTCCGTTATCGTTGCAGATGCTTATTATGGGGCAAAAGTACCCCTGGTTATTTCCGGAAGCTTAAACGTGAATGTACCCGGAATATACGCAGTAACGTACAATGCGACCGATTCGTCTGGAAACAAAGCCGCGCCTTTTACACTATATGTTATAGTAACATCAATACCAACCCTGAACATATTTGGCGCCGACAGTGAAACAGTGGAGGCAGGTGTACTATATACCGACCCTGGTTATTTTGCGACCGATGCTTATTATAAAAAGGTAACTGTAACATACAGCGGTTCTTTTTATACCTCTTTCCTTGCTAAAAGCTACCCTGATGGCATACCGACGCGGCTTGGACAGTTTGCATTGACCTATACTGCCACTAACCAGGCCGGCACTTCCGTTTCACAAACAAGGGATATATATGTGGAAGATAAACTGGCGCCGGTAATAACCTTAAAAGGCAGCCAGGACACCAATGTATGCAGGTGGCAGCCCTATACCGACCCAGGCTATACGGTAACAGATAATTACACGCCTCAAAATAAGATAAAAATAACGCCGCATATTAATGTTAATATATCCGTGCCTGATATATATTCTGTATCTTATGTGGCAACTGACAGTGTTGGCAATACGGCTACTTCGGTAACCCGGACTGTAAATGTAACCCAGGAAGGCAATTGTACAACTGGGATAAATAATAATAAAACCCTTGGCGACTATATAAACCTGTACCCTAACCCTACAACGGGTGAGTTTGTAATAGACATGAACCTGCCTAAGCAGGAGAATGTGCTAATAACTATCACCAATGCGATGGGGCAGGTGGTACAAAAAGTATATAGCGGCCAAAGTAGCGGCAGCCAGGCTGTTGACATGAGCGGTGCGGCAAGCGGTATGTACTTTGTAAACATTACCACGAATAATGAAACCGTAACTAAAAAGATTACAATAGCAAAATAATACGTCCGGGTTTTGGGCGAAACCATGCCCTTAATACACAGAAGCCCTGTTTGGAATATTCCAGGCAGGGCTTTTTTGTGTGTGCAGGGCCTGGTTATCGCTCATATCCTGTGATATATCCGGTTCAAAACTGATTTCCAGCCTTTCGCATTTTTGCATTTCAAGGGATGTTACGCCAAACTCTACCGTTATTTTTCCGGTAATGGCATAGATGGCTTTCTCCAGAAGGGGAAAGCGTTTATAGGTTTCAGGGAAAAGCACTGCTTCAAAGGTATCATTGCCGTCGTCCATAAAACTGCCAAACTGCATATACTGGCCGTGCCGGGTTTTGCTGGTTTTGGTATTGGTGAGGTAGCCTATCATGGTTACCCTGTGGCCGATATTATTTATCATATCCCGTGCTTTAATCTCCCCGCGAAAATCAGTGGTGAGCAAATCAAAACGGGAACAAAGCGGGAAGCCCAGCAGTTCAATTTCCTGCATGGCGTCTTCCTGTTTTGATTGCCCTAAACGTGGGAAATTGTAGGTAAGGGCAGGTTCGGGGAACAATATATTTTTATCCGCCACAGGCGTTTTTTTGTTTCCATACAGGAATAAACTTTCAAACAAAAGCTGCTTTTTGGTTTTCCCGGTAAAGCGCAACGCACCAATCTTTACCAGGATAAAAAGCTGCTCCATGCCGGGTTTTATCCGTTCGCAAAAATCTTCAAGGCCGGTAAATGGGCCATTTTTTTCCCTTTCTTCCGGTATTTTTTGCGCTATGGTGGTTTCCAGGCTTTTGATATGGATGAAGCCGAGATAAATGTCAATTCCTTCGATGAGGGTAAGGTATGCGCTGCGGTTGGCGCAGGGTGCATGGATATTGGCGCCTGCCCGCCGCGCTTCGTTTACATAAAATTCGGTATTATAGTACCCCCCGAAATTATTAATCACCCCCACCATAAACTCCAGCGGGTAATAGGCTTTCAGGAAAAGGCTCTGGTAGCTCTCTACGGCATAAGATGCTGAATGCGCCTTGCAGAAAGAAAAACCCGCAAAGCCTTCCATCTGCCGCCAAACCTCATCGGCTATTTCGCGCGGATAGCCCCGCGCGGCACAGTTGGCAAAGTATTTCTCTTCCATAAGTTTAAAACCATCGTCCACACGGAATTTCCATGCCATCGCGCGGCGCAGCATATCGGCCTCTGCCAGCGTAAGCCCGGCAAAAAAATGGGCAACCTTGATTACATCTTCCTGATAGACCATGACGCCATACGTTTCGCCAAGTATTTCCTGTATTTTGGGGTGGATGGCTACGTATTTATCCCTGTTGTGGTGCCGCAGGATATATTCCCGCGCCATGCCCGATTCCGACACGCCGGGGCGGATAATAGAACTGGCAGCCACCAATGTAAGGTAATTATCGCAATCCAATTTCCGCATAAGCTGCCGCATGGCCGGCGATTCGATATAAAAACAACCGATGCTTTTGCCGTGCATCAGCAGGTTATTCAGGTGCGGGTCTTTTTTGAAATCATGCACCCGGTGGATGTCTATTTTCTCGTCCTTGTTTTTCGCTACTATTTCAATGCAATCTTTGATATGCCCCAGGCCCCGCTGGCTGAGGACGTCCAGTTTATGCAGTTTCATTTTGTCGGCGGTGTACATATCGAAATGGGTAATCTGGAAACCCTTGGGCGGCACCTGTGTAGCCGTGAAATAATGCATGGGCGCATCGCTCACCACTACCCCGCAGGCGTGTACAGAGAGGTAGTGCGGGAACTTTGAAAGGCGGCTGGAAAAATGAACTATTTTTTGCTTGTACTTGTCCATCAGGCTGGCGGCTTTGTGTGTACCTATGCGGTGGTCGAGCTCCGTACTGCCGATGAAGGTATCAATTTCAGATTTTGGCAGGCCATATACTTTGCCGAGTTCCCGCGCTACCGCCCTGAAATGAAAGGTACTATGCGAACCCAGCATGGCAGTATGCGCCGCGCCGTGTTTGCGGAACATATAATCAATAATATCGTCCCGGTCCTTCCACGAAAAATCCATATCAAAATCCGGTGGCGAATTGCGGTGCAGGTTCAGGAAGCGTTCAAAAAAGAGGTTCAGTTCTATAGGGTCCACATCCGTTATTCTCAGGCAATAAGCCGCCACGCTATTGGCCCCGCTGCCCCGCCCCACATAATAATAGCCCATGCGTTCGGTGTATTTAATAATATCCCAAACGGTAAGGAAGTAAGAGGTGAATTGCAATTGGTGGATAACGTCAATTTCGTGCAGTAAACGTGTTTCCGCTTCTTTGTCATTATTATAGCGGTAGGCGAGGCCCTTCATACATTCGGCAAGGAGCAGTTCCCTGTCCTCCTCCGGTGAGCCAAGAAATGATTTTTTGTTTTTGTGGGCTTTATAGTCAAAATCGATGGTGCATTGTTCCATCAGCGCCTGCGTATTGGCCACTAAATAAGGGTGATGTTTATAAATATCAAGATATTGCGGCACAGTAACGGCACATTCATGCCTTGTGCCCGCATCGGTTTTTTGGAGTTTGCTCAGGAGGGTATTCCTGTCCATCGTACGGAGCAGGCAGTGGAGGTAATAATCTTCTTTACTGTTAAAACTAACAGGCAAAAGCGCCACTGCTTTTTTCTTCAGCAGCGCTTCATCTTCCATGATGATGCGGTTTATATCCTGTGGGCGTATGCCGATAAATTCATTCTCTTTTAGGGTTTGTAAAAGGCGGGGCCTATATGGATAAATGACAAAAGCCTTTTGAAAAACAGGGGCGCGTTCCGCAAATATTTCCCCGGTATGCAGGTGGTGGGAAAGATGAATATTCAGTTCCATAAAACCCTCATTGTCTTTCGCGATACCGATATATTTACAGGCGGCATTGGCTTCCATATTCCTGAAATCAATGCCTAACAAGGGCCGCACCCCCGCCTGCCTGCAATAGTCCACAAATTCCCATGCGGCAGAAGTATTATTTATATCCGTCAGCACAGCCGTACCCAGGCCATTACCAGCCAGGTGCGCCACCAGTTCCTTGACTGAAAACGTCCCGTATTTATAAGAATAATATGTATGGCAATTGAGCATTTGGTAAAATAATTGCCAAATATACAAAAAAGGTAAAAATAATGTCAACATATAATAGCAAATCCGCTCAAAAAAATGCTTATCAATTTATACAAATGCCGCACTTACAACTTTAATACAATAAATATAATATTAGCTTATTTAAATGCCAAAAATAAAATTAATGGTAAATTGCCCTCCGTTTACTAATTCTTAATAAAGATTTATTAACCTTCATTCCACATTATTATGAAGAAAAAAAACAACCGGCACCGCTTAACAATTGCCTCTGCCCTGGCAATAATATTCATATATAATATTAATTTATCATTTAGCCAGTCAATAAAAGCCTCAACCTATGTATTTAATACGTCAAGTGGCGCCACCCTGTATTCCATGGCAGGCGCCGATACTATTGCCGGCCCTGGAAATGACAGCATCCCTTCTCTTACTTACCTCATGGGCAATGATTTTGCATTTTATTTTGCAGGTAAGGCATATACTACTTTCAGCGCCGACCCTGATGGATGGATGAAACTTGGGGGCGGCGGCGAGCCGCAAACCGATCATGACCTTAGTGATACAATAAACGGCCCTGTTATAGCACCCTACTGGGGTAATTTATTAACAGACACCTCAACCGGGTATGTAACCTATAAACTTATTGGTGCCAAGCCTAATAGGGCCTTAATAGTGCAATGGGTTGCAAATATGTATTTTGGTTATAACACCCAACCTGTTACTTTCCAGGCATGGCTGCATGAATCAACAGGCCGCATTGATTTTGTTTATGATACTATACCTGCTGTTTACAACCGCCCGTTCAGCATTGGCATATCTTCGCTAATTCATGACACCCTTAATTTTGCAAGCGTATATGGGTATTATTTTAATAATTCAATGTCGGTAAGCTATTCCGGGGCTTATAAAAACAATCAAACCTGGATGCCACAGGGCGGTAAAATAAGTTTTATTCCGGCTTATATACAACCTTCCCCACCCGGCAACGTGAAATTTGGCAATATATATGCAAAATCAGTTAATATTAACTTTATAGATTCCTCAAATACCGAAACCTATTTTGACGTGCAAATGAGTACTGACAGCATAAATTTTCAGGAAGCAGCTTCAGTAGTTTCTACTACTACGAAAGGGAAAGGAAAAACGTATTCCGCCCAAATAAAATACCTAACGCCGAATACAAAATATTACTTTAAAGTTACAGCCAATACGGAGGGCGGGGGCCCCTCCGCCCCAAAATATTTGACGGTTACCACTCCTTACCCTTCGTTGAAAGGAATACTTAAAATACCCGGCGACTTTTTCTCTATTTCTTCAGCACTTGCCGCTATCCGCGACCAGGGGCTGGATAGCGCTGTAATACTGCAACTACAGAGCAACTATACTGACACAAAGGAAACCTTTCCTATATTATTTGATTCCAATTTAATAACATCAAACCTGAACACCATCACTTTACAGCCTGCGCCAGGGGTAAGTGGGCTTATTATCCATAACAGGGATACAGGCTATACAGTGGTTTTCGACCTGGCAAAAAATATCACACTTGACGGGCGGCCAGGGGGTACCGATACCTTAAAAGGTATCACATTTACAAATGATTCTAATTACTATGCTACCATAGCATTTATTAACGGCTCTACAAATGATACAGTACGCAGTTGTGTTATCAGGGGCAAGGTAAACTCTTATCATTATTACCCTTACTTTTCACACAGTTCAATGGGAGAAGTGTATTTTGGGGCATCATTACAGCCTTCAGGAAATAGCTATAACGCATTGCTTTATAATGATATAAGAGAAGCCATTACAGGGTTCTCCGAAGGTGCTGTTTACAGTGCAGGAAATTCTACAAACCCAAACATGGATAACCTTTTGGAAGGGAACAATATTTTTAATTTTGCTGCAACCTCTTATTTAGGAAGTTCCAACGGCATTTACATAAATGGAGGAAATACCGACTGGACAATTATTGGAAATAGTTTTTATGATACAGCTAAACTAAATGCTTACAATTCAGGAAACTGTATTAATATTAATAATATTGAGGGAGAAAATTTTATTGTTAATAACAATTATTTTGGCGGGAACAAGCCACATTGCGGTGGCAGTCCCATGTTGTCAGTATCTTTAGACATTATATCCCTTACGGTGAAAAATGGAGGTAAAACGAGCCAGGTGAATGGAAACATTATCCACAATTTACATCTCAATAATTGTGTTAGCATTTTTGCCGGTGGCAATGTCGAAATTAATAATAATATCATTGGGGGCCAGGATACGCTTCATGACCTTGTTTCTGATGATTTTTATGCTATTATAGCCGGTGGTGATAATTGTGAAATAGAAGGCAATAAAATTGGGGGAATAATAGCAGGTTATTCTTACCAGGATGGCCAGTTTGTGGCAATAAGCGGCAGCGGGGCCAATGTAAATATTATTAACAACCTGATAGGGAGCAAGACCGCACAGGCAAGTATAGTGAACAGGTTCTATTATGGTTGTGCCGCTATTGAGGGTACAACATCTAATTTATTGACAATTAAAGGTAATACCATAGCCAATATTAGCATTTCAAGCGAAGCCTGGTATTCTATTTATAATCAATTAACTGGAATTTGGGTTACATATTACAGTTCCCCAACTGGAGAAACCGCCATAATTGATAGCAATAACATTTATAATTTAACATCGGCAGGGATAAATTCTGTAGCTGTGGCAGGAATATATTCCGCCAATTCTACTGAAAATATGCAAATTACCAATAATACGATATATGGTCTTGTTGATACCAATACAATAGTAAATGCCGGTAATTACTATACTAACATGGAGGTTGATGGTATTAGTATTGCTTCAGGCGCCACTACAGGCTCCTGCGTTATTGACCATAACTTAGTACATAGCCTGAAGGTAAATTCTAAAGGTGATTTTTTAGATTTGAACGGCATAAGCGCGACTTTTCCAAACCTTACCGTTACTAATAATATTGTGCGCCTGGGCATGGATACAATCGGTGATACATGCAGGTACGGTACTGAATACTTTGGGATTACCTGCAGCAAGAAAAGCAGGCTTAAGATAATGTTTAATACCGTTTTTATTGGTGGCGATTCTACCTATTATAATTCCGAAGGTTTTATTCCGGTAGTCGTAAATTCGGCTGTAGCCGGCGATACTATCACAGATAATATATTTGAAGAAGTCAGAACTATTGCCTCATCACGTTATTATACAACGCACGAAGGAACGATGGCAGAATATGGAATAGGCAGCACGGCCCCGTTTATTGACCGCAATGTTTACTATTGCAGTGATGGTGTAACCTATTTTACCCCAACTTTTACTTTTAAGGAGTGGCAAACCACTTATGGCATTGACGGCAGCAGTGTATTTATGAACCCGAAGCTGAAAAACCCGCTCGGCTCTACCGAAACAATGGATATGCACTACAAAGATTCGTCAATATGCGAAGGGAATGGAATTGGCGTCCCCGATATTACCACAGACTATTTTCATAATCTTCGTTCTGCTTATTCGCCTGTAGATATAGGCGCTGTTGCGTGCCTGGCCAAGAAAAATAGCCTACATATTTTCCCGCCTGTTATTAGCCTGGCCGATACCATATTGAATACATCATACCTGGGCAACCAGGTGTTACAAAATGTAAATATAATGGATACAGATACCTTGATTGATACCACCAATGGCAACACTCCACGTATATGGTACAGGAGGCTATCGCCTACAACCAGTAAATGGGCCAGCCAGCCAGGCAATTTTGTTTCAGGGAATATGTATAATGGCCAGTGGAAATTCACTATTAATTACAGCCTTGCCAGTATCAGCCCGGCAGCAAACAATGTTATCCAATATTATATAGTAGCGCAGGATAAAGCGGGCAATATCGGATATAACCCTGCCGCCGGCGCTTCACATACTTCTGTAAACAAACAGGTTTCAGCCCCAGGCCACCCGCATTATTATACTATAAAGCCCAGCCTGCAAGGTACCATCAAAGTAGGCAAGGGCCAAAAATTCTTTAGCCTGACAAACAAGGGCGGTTTTTTTGAACATGCCGATTCTACAATATTATCCGGCAATGTTACTGTCCTTATTACTTCCAACCTTAATGAATCAGGAACTTATCAATTAAACAATTTGCCACAGGATACCCCAGGTGGTTTTTCTATAACAATATCACCGGATTCGGGAGTAGTAAGAAAAATTCAAACAAATCAGTGGTTCGAGGCTATGATAAGGTTTTATGGGGCCCAAAACATAATTATAGACGGGAGGTACCATGGCAGCGGCCATTACCTGGATTTCAGGAGCCTGGGCGAGTATGGTACAACATTTGAATTATCTAATAATGTGAATAATTTGATGCTAAGGAACTGTGTAGTTGAAACTGCCGAAAAAGGTAACAACTTGCAACTTATGGACGCGTACAATACCGGCAATAATAATATAAAAATATATAATAATATTTTCAGGGACCGTAGTGACTCCAGTGGAATGCCAACATACGAAATATATGCAGGCAGCAGCAATACAAATAATAACAGCATTAATAACCAAATTGAAATCATTGGGAACGAATTTGGGAACTTTATAACTTCCGGTATTTATATTGATAACTTAGCTACGGGGAACTATTGGAAAATTGATAGTAATAGTTTCTATTGCGACTCTTTCCGTTACCCTGTTTCTAATACGTGTATTAATTTTCAACCTGGCCAGGAGTCTAATTTCAACGAAATAAATGACAATAGCATAGGCGGCCAGAAAGCCGGGTGCATGGGCCCCCCTTATCTAAATAAATTCATTGCCCATCCTGGTTATTATGGTTATTATTACGATTTTACAGGTATATATATTAATGACAGTTCGCTATCTCCGATTTCAATTAACCGCAATATAATCAGGAATATCAATTGGTTTACTGAAGGCGGTTTTAATTATTCCCAATATAGTATCCCTATTGACTTTGCCGGCATATATATCGCAAAAGGGAAAGCAATTCTCGAAAAAGATACAATTGGAACCGCTTCAGACTCAGGAAATATTAAAGTTCATATAGTGGGTGGAAATGGAAGCGCAAATATTTATGGCATTGCCAATACAGGCAGAGATAGCTTTACAGTAGATTCGGGCGCTATTGGGTCTATATCAGTTATGTCCACTTCATCATACGTGGCATCAACACTATTCGGCCTCTGTAGCTATAGTGGATACAATATATTTACAAATAACCTTTTGGGGAGCAAAAATTCCCCTTATAGTTTAGCAGTAAATACTACCAACCTATATAAAAATTATTATCCTCAGCGTGTAGCGGGCATTTATAACCAATCGGCACCGGGCAGCACCATCAGCGGAAATGAAGCTGCTAATATTTTGAGCCTTAGCCCTGTAAACGACCTTGACTATACAGCAGGCATTATAACTACCGGTAAATGCAATATAAATCAGAATAAAATACATGATTTGTATGCCCCAACAAGACGGAGCAAGGGCAATTTGTTCCCCTCTGTAATGGGTATAGGGATACTTCCCGGCAGTGTAAATGATTCGGTATATATTGAAAAAAATGAAATTTATGGTATTTCAAACCTTAACTTTACTACGTCCACCACTCTCGCCGGTATTTTCGTAAATAATGCCAGTGAATACCAAAGAATAAGCAGTAATTCAATTAATTCTATATTTTTAAGCAACTCGCCCGATAGCGCTTCCATCAAAGGAATATCGGACATACAGGGCAATAGCTTGATTGATAATAATATGATAAGGCTTGGCCTGGATACTTCAGGCAATTCCATAACCCAGCCCGCTATGATAACCGGAATAGACGTTGAGGCCGGGGGCAATAAAAAAATTTTCTTTAACAGTATTTATATTGGCGGCACTAATGTAAATTCAGGAATATTTCTGACTACCGCCATGATGGATAATAATAATGGCAATGATAGTTTGGTAGATAATATTTTCCAAAATTCCAGGTCAAATAATGCCGGTGCTGCTACGCATAATGCTATCATAATCCAGAATATTTCTAATGTTACATTAAAAAGCAATATATATTATGCTAATGGCAACGGTGGTAATGGAGGGATAGTAAACAATACGAGCCTATATACAATAAAATTGCCGTTAGGGATAAATCGAATAGATTCGTTTCCGATAATGTTTGACCCTGCTTATAAAAACGCTAACGGCAACCATATAACCGGAGACCTGCACGTCAGTGATACATCGGTAACCGTAGGAAATGGCAAAGCGGTATTTGGCATTCCGTACGATTTTGATGGGAAATTAAGGACGCTATATACCCAGGTAGATATTGGCGCAGATGCTACCAGTGGAGTATCGCCCGATACTTCCCTGCCGGTTATTCTTTATACACCTCTTGCCGACCAGTTTACAAATTCTTCCATTTCAATATCCGCGAAGGTATTATCTGGTTTCGGCATACCTGATTCAGGCGGTTTAGTCCCTGAATTATATTATAAGCAAGGCAATAATGGAAACTATCTTTCGGTAAAAGGTGCCATGTTAAAAGGCAATGCTTATAATAGTAATTGGAATTTTCAGTTCATCCCGCCTTCCGGAGGTTTTAAGTACGGCGATACAGTATTTTATTTTATAACGGCACAAGATGCCCGCGCAATTCCCCATATTGTTGCTAACCCTTCAAAAAGTTTTTCCGCCGATTCGGTAAACCATATCCTTATCTTCACATCTAATCCTTATAGTTTTAAAATTATTGATACAACGGGTGTTCAAATTACTTTTACACCCCTTACCAATACCTATACCCGTGGAAGCAGGAACCTGGGCGCCGGAATAGCATCTAAATCTTCAATTCAAGGAGGGGGCCTATCGCCACTAACCTATTATAAAAAAGGCATCAATGGCAAGTATACTACTGCTGTGGGAAACCTGATTTCGGGCAATTATGTTAGTGGCAATTGGGATTTTAATTTTAATCCAGCCATAATGGGCGGCTGGCAATATGGCGATACTATTTTTTATTTTGTTATAGCCCAGGATAGTAATAAACATATTGCCGCAGAACCATCAGGAGGATTTTCTGCAATAACTGTTGATTCAATTATTAATTTCCCGGTGAAACCTGATTTTTTCATAGTAAGGGATTCCGTACCACCAAATATTTACTTCAGCCCACTTAATGATACAGTATATGCTGGTACAAGGAGCTTTATTGCCCAAATTTCAGATTCTTTAAGCATTGATACAGGGGTATATGCCCCCCGCGCGTATTTCCACAAAAACCATAATGGGGGGTATACGAGTATAGCAGGAAAATTGATTGCGGGTTCTGCATTTAATGGAAGCTGGCAATTTACCCTTGATACAGTATTGGTGAACGGATTAGCGCCCTATGATACTGTATATTATTATGTTGTAGCCCAAGATGGCGCAAACCCGGTTAATATTGGCTTTTACCCTGGAAACGGCCGTGCTTCAAACGTTGATACTGTTCTTAATGAGCCTTCATACGTATTTCGATATGCTGTTCTTGATTCTACTTCGCCTATTATTTCATGCAGTTCCCTGCCAGATACAACATATATTTCCGACCGTATTTTTTATCTTGGGATAACATCTGCCACCGGAATTTCAACCACCGGAAAAAATGTTCCTCGTACCTATTTTAGAAGAAAAAGTATGCAAATTTGGAAAAGCTATCCGGCAATTTTATATTCAGGCACAGGTAGAAATGGAATATGGCAATTTGAAATTAAAGGAGACTCTATGCCAAGCCTTGCGTTTGGCGATACAATCCAGTATTTTGTTATTGCCCAGGATGACTCCGGACGTGTAGTTTCGTGCCCTTACGGGGCAAGTGCGAAGAATATAAACTCATTATCCGCAGCCCCGCAATATCCACTTTCTTATAGGATATATGATTCAATAAATATTAGTTGTATGCCCTTGCCTGATACTGACGCCATAGCTGACAGGGACTTGTTTGTATCCATTCAATCGGTAAATAATATACCTGTAACCGGGGCTACTATTCCGCAAATATATTATAAACTGGCTTCTGATACCACCTGGAACCATGCAGGGGGCAGCCTTGATACAGGAACGCAAAAAAATGGGAGTTGGAAGTTTATTATCAGCAAAAGCGCCATCCCCGCGCTGCATATTGGTGATATAATTAATTATTTTGTTTTAGTACAGGATGAAGCCTCCTTAGTAGCCTCCTACCCTTCTGGCGCACAGGCAAATAATGTAAATTTTTTGTTGGCTGCCCCGCAAAAGCCACTTTCTTACAAAATATATGATTCAATGAGCATTAATTGCATCCCGTTGCCCGATACCGATGCTATTGCTGACAGGAATGTATTTGCATCAATCTGGTCTTTGAATAATATACCAGCCACAGGTACCGGTATTCCGCAGATATATTATAAACTGGCTTCTGATACCACCTGGAACCATGCGGGGGGCAGCCTTGATACAGGAACGCAAAAAGATGGAAGATGGAAGTTTATTATCAGCAAAAGCGCCCTCCCCGGGCTGCATATTGGTGATATAATTAATTATTTTGTTTTAGTACAGGATGAAGCCTCCTTAGTAGCTTCCTACCCTTCTGGCGCACAGGCAAGTAATGTAAATTTTTTGTTGGCTGCCCCGCAAAAGCCACTTTCTTACAAAATATATGATTCAATGAGCATTAATTGCATCCCGTTGCCCGATACCGATGCTATTGCTGACAGGAATGTATTTGCATCAATCCGGTCTTTGAATAATATACCAGCCACAGGTACCGGTATTCCGCAGATATATTATAAACAGGTTTCTGATACCACCTGGAACCATGCGGGAGGCAGCCTTGATACAGGAACGCAAAAAGATGGAAGATGGAAGTTTATTATCAGTAAAAGCACCCTCCGGGGCCTTTATTACGGAGATACGATTGATTATTTTATATTGGTACAGGATGAAGCTGCTCTAATTGCCTCATGCCCCGAAGGCGTAATGGCAAATAATGTAGATTCTTTAATCAGCCCACCAAAAATTATAAATACTTATCATATCCTGGACACAGTTAGCCCGGTTATTACTTTCAATCCGCTGACTGATACTTTAATTCATACTTCACGGATACTTCATGTGAATATTTCAGATTCACAATCAGGTATCCAATTCATGATGGCCCCTCCGGAGCTATACTTGAAAAAAAGTAAATATGGCAGTTATTTTAGCATAAAAGGTAACCTTGAAGCCGGAACCCGTTTCAACAGCACCTGGGATTTTGATATAAACTACATAAAAACAGGCGCATTAAATGCAGGTGATACAATATATTATTTTGTTATAGCACAAGATAGTGCAAGGCCGGCTAATGTGGGTTCATATCCTGAAGGCGTTAAGGCCACTTCTGTGAATAATATAAGCCGATACCCTGATTCGGCATTCTTTTACGTTATTCTAACCTCAACCGGGATAGAACCACAGGCATTGAAAGCAGGAGAAACAAATATCAAAGCATTCCCAGACCCATTTGGTAATGAGATAACGCTTTCGGTTTTTATGCCACAAAACGGGCCAATGTTAATCTCGCTTACAGATATAACCGGCAAAAAAATATTTGAAGAATTGACAGAAGGGGATAAAGGAATGAATACTTTAAAAATAAGCGGCCTGGGCGGCCTTCGGCAAGGCGTTTATTTTTTAAAGTTTATAACAGGAACTACTATTCAAAATTTGCCCATTGTGAAAATAAATTCCGGTGAATAAGAAAGTATAGAATAGAGTTTTAGTATATATTATAAGATATTAAACTACCCAGGTAGGCGATAAAGGCTGCCCCAGTGAGGCAAATAGTGTGAATACATTAGCTTCTTTTTCCCATTTGTTTCATAGGAGCACCCTGTTTTATAGCTCATTAACCTACCTGAGTAGTTACTAAGATATTAGAGTTTTTTTGAAAATTAAAACCTTTACAAGAGCGCCCCACTCTATAACCCGGACTTAATAAGTCTTTTTCGTATTTTTGCAGTATGAAAGCAGGCGTGGTTATTTTTCCCGGTTCCAATTGCGACCAGGATACTATTTATACTTTGAGCGAAATTTACCGCCTACAAACGGTGGCTTTGTGGCACAAAGACACCGATTTGCAGGGATGCGATATTATCTTTCTCCCAGGCGGCTTTTCTTATGGCGACTACCTCCGCAGCGGCGCCGTAGCCCGTTTTTCACCCATTATGGAAAGCGTGATAAAATATGCCAATACCGGTGGCCTTTTAGTCGGTATTTGCAATGGTTTCCAGGTACTTTGCGAGGCGCACCTGCTGCCCGGCGCCCTGATGCGAAATATCCGCCAGAAATTTATCTGTAAAAACGTTTATATAAAAGCAGAAACCAATAATAGCCTTTTCACTTCAGGCACCCCACTTGAAAAAGCCTTAAAAATACCCATTGCCCATGCAGAGGGAAGATATTATACCGATGAGGCAACCCTGCAAAGCCTCCAAAAAAACGAACAAATCCTTTTCCGATATTGCGATGAAAACGCCCGGATAACCGAAGAAGCCAATCCCAACGGCTCATTAGCCAATATTGCCGGAATATGCAATGCAGGCCGCAATATATTTGGCCTGATGCCCCACCCCGAACGCGCCGCCGACCCTGCTCTTGGCAATACGGATGGTTGTTTTATATTTGATTCTATTTTTAGCAGGGTATTGGCATAATGGCCGATTGCTGATTGTGCGTCAGCGCCTTTGTGGCAGACGGCGCATTTCGGTACCCCTACCCTTGCTTTTCCCTTCCCAACACATCCCTCTTCGTTTCATCCAGTATCCTTACTGCCTCTGCGTAGGTAGGCGCTTCGGCGTAGATACGGAGGACAGGCTCGGTGCCGCTGGCGCGTATCATCACCCATTTGTCCTTGCCCAGGTGGTATTTAAAGCCGTCAATGGTTTCGGTATTGGTAACGGTGTAGTTGCCGAATGATTGGTAATTGCCTTCATTGCAGTTCTTTACGATGCGTTGTTTCAGGGCTTCGTCTATGTGCAGGTCATACCGCTCCAGCGCGAAAGTACCAACCGTATTATATACATCCTGTATCAAATCATCAAGGCTTTTGCCTGTTTTCGCCATGTATTCAAGCAGGGTTAGCGCTATCCAGATGCCGTCCCTTTCAGGGATGTGGCCGGTTACAGCTATACCGCCCGACTCCTCGCCGCCCACCATTACATCTTCATGTATCATGTATTCGCAGATGTATTTAAAACCGATTTTGGTTATAGTTTGCTCTATGCCAAACTGGGCGCACATTTCAGTTATTTTGGACGTGCAGGAGAACGAATTTACCACCTTGCCTTTTTTCTTTTTGTAGTAATGCAGGTATTTTACCAGCATCAGGATAATATGGTGCGAGTCAACGAAATTGCCCTTGCTGTCCAGCAGCCCAATCCGGTCGGCGTCGCCATCGGTAGCGAAGGCGAAATCAATGTTTTGTTTTTCCTTTATCAGCCCGGCTATTTCGGTCAGGTTTTTCATAATAGGCTCCGGCGCCGTGCCATGAAAAGACGGGTTGAAATCGCAATGGAGGAAGTTAGCCCCCGGCAGCAGCTTTTTCGCCGCATTTTGCCCCGCCCCATACATCCCGTCATACCCAATGCGGATGCCCGAATTGCGGATAGCCGCCATATCAAATTGCTTTTCGGCATGGGCTACATAACCGGCTTCAAAATCATGATAAACAATCAGGCCCTCTTTCACATATTCTTCATGCGTTTTTAGGTGTTGGGCAAAGGTTTCCGGTATTAGTTTTTCCACTTCGTCTATCATAGAGGGCAGGCCCGGCCCGCCATAGTTTCCTTTCAGTTTGAAGCCGTTGTAAGACGCCGGGTTGTGCGACGCGGTGATAATGACGCCGCAGGCGGCCCCCAGGTTTTTAGTAGCCAGCGAAACCATCGGCGTGGACACAAAATCTTTGGAAAGGTAAACCTTTATGCCTGCGCTTGCCAATACCCTTGCCGATGTTTCAGCAAACATTTTTCCACCAAACCGGCAATCATAGCCAACTACTACAGAATGTTTTTCGCCTTTTTGGTTATTGGTCCATAAAGCGGTAGCCCACGCCACTCTTTTTAAATTTTCAATCGTGAAATCATCGGCGATTATGGCACGCCAGCCGTCGGTTCCAAATTTAATTGTATCCATGTTTAATTTTTTCTTGCGTATTCCAATATCCCATCCCAATTAGCCTTTTCAGGCGCCTCGCTAAATATAGCCGATTGTGTATGGTTTATATTGGTATTGTTTATTTTTTGAATGATATAATAAAAGTTCTTTTTAACCAGCGCTTCATTTACGCTTACGCTGTCGAATTTCACCTTCCAGTCCTGCCATTGCTGCAAAGCTATGGGCTGTAGCGGGATACCGACAACGTAAGGGATGATTTGCTGCGGCGAATAAGCTACTGTTCCACTGCTTTTCGACCATAGTTCCGCCACATTAAATTGGGAAATAATAACCGGCGAATTTTTGAGGTAAGAAAGGATATTATCGCCGCCGTAGTTAAAAAACTCCTGTTTGTTGTCATTAAAAAAATCTTCCATTTGCTTCATCAGCGATATGGATTTTTCACTGAGCATGGAGGGGCCTGTTTCCACCGCGTATTCCACCAGTTTAGCCTCCGGCACTTTCAACTCATTAATTTTCTTGTTCCTGGGTTCCAGCGCGTGGAGTTTTATTTTCTGGTCCTGCTGCAATGTTTTTATTGGCTCATCATTAAAAAACACCACATCAAAGTCATATTGCATATTCATTAAGGCTTGCCAAAGCGTCATGCCATACATACCATCGGCGTTGACATTCAGGCGGGTTTCAGCTAACTGTCTTTTAATTTTGGAATTACATTCCACGTACCCGTACAAAACCTCGTCGCCTTTTTTGGAAACCGTAGTAAATGAGAAACCTTTTAATTCAAATTTGAACTTATGCTTTCGCAAGGTCCAGGTTTCATAAATGAAGATATTGGAAAGGTTTGCAAATGAAATACCCGAGGTTTTTTCTATGCCTTTCAGGTCATCTATTTTCAACCTGAATTTCTTTTCCGGCGAATCCCAAAACTCAATTTTCCCGCTATCGAGTTGGTTATAAGCCCATGCGGCGAGGTCGCCCACAATATTATATCCAATAGAATCTTTTTGTATCTGCCGGTTGCAGACAAGTATGGCTTTGGCGTTTTTATAGCAGTAGGCCTGATTGAAGGCAAGCAGAAATATAAATATAGCAGCGCAAATAAATTTCACGTTCAACTATGTTTGCCTGCAAGAGATAAGCCATTAATAACATTTGACACGGTAGCGCCTGTAATGCTCCATATCCAAAAATCAGCACTCATTTCGGCTATTTTTAAATTTTTAGGGTCTATTCTTTCGTGAATCTTTTCAATGGCAGGTACTGGATTATTTCTATTAAAACGGATAAAATCCCCTGTAAAATCTTTCGGGACAGGTATCCTGCTTTCAATTAATAGAAAGTAAGGTATCTTATTTTCTTGTGCAAATTTGCACCCACTAATTACAAGGTCTTTTTGTTTGCCTTGATGAGTAATAATCCCAATCATTATATCCGAATTTTTGATCCGGTATTTTGTACTTTCATCTAATTCACTGCTTTCTAAGTTTTGACCAGCAATGGTATTAATTTTTTTATCGCCAAGCTTTCTTGCAATTAATGATACTATGATAATATCATCGCTATTCACGGAATATAAAATATAAGCATTCATATATTATTATTAATTAATCGTTGTTGCTGTTCATACCAGTAATTAGGGAAAAACTGTTCATGAAGTTCATACTTTAATGCAAGTCTATTCTCAAATTGAGTTCCTGTCCAAACCTCATAACAATAATTAAAACGGCAATTCTGTTTTAATTGTTCAAAAAACCTGGTTAATGTAGTAGTGGGGCTTCTTTTACAAATTAATAAATAGCCTACAGCATTACGTGAGTGGATTAATGCAGGTATATTTACAGTTTGAATTTCTCTGCACCCTATGTTTGCATTTATAAATTTGCATTGCACTATCCATTTGCGCTCATAAAAAGCCCCTGTAATCTGATCTCTGACTGGAAAATTTACAATAACATCAATGCCTCCATCTCCTCCAATTGCCGGGGCATTAACTACCCCATTTAATTGTTGAAAATATTGACCAACCAATTCCTCAAAGTGGTTGCCATTATGTATTTCATTAAGACTTAATGGCATAACTTAAATATTAATAGTAATTTCTTTATGATAGCAAAGGTATTAAATTATTCTAAGAATCAATATTTTCTTACTTAAAAGCATTTATCCCCGTTACATCCATTCCAGTTATCAGCAGGTGTATATCATGCGTGCCTTCGTACGTTACCACCGATTCTAAATTCATGCTATGCCGCATTATTGAGTATTCGCCGGTTATGCCCATGCCGCCTAATATCTGCCGTGCCTCGCGGGCTATACGCATCGCTATTTCCACGTTATTTCGCTTTGCCATGCTTATTTGTTCGGGAGTAGCGCGGTTTTCATTTTTAAGTATGCCCAGGCGCCAAACAAGTAGCTGTGCTTTAGTGATTTCAGTTATCATTTCGGCCAATTTCTTTTGTGTAAGCTGGAAACTGCCAATCGGCCTGTCGAACTGTATCCTTTCTTTCGAGTACCGCAACGCCGTATCATAGCAGTCAAGCGCGCAGCCCAATGCCCCCCCAGGCTATGCCATACCTTGCATTATTGAGGCATGATAGGGGGCCTTTAAGCCCTTTCACACCCGGCAGGATATTGTGTTTCGGCACTTTTACATTGTCGAAAACCAGTTCACCGGTACTGCTGGCCCGCAGGCTCCATTTATTGTGTATTTCTGGCGCTGTAAAGCCTTCCATGCCCTTTTCCAAAATCAACCCATGTATTACTTCGTTTTCATCTTTGGCCCAAACCACCGCTACCTGTGCGAACGGCGAATTTGATATCCACATTTTACTGCCGTTCAGCAGGTAGTGGTCGCCCATATCTTTAAAATTGGACACCATGCCGGAGGGGTTGCTGCCATAGTCGGCTTCCGTGAGGCCGAAGCAGCCCAGCCATTCGCCGCTGGCAAGTTTAGGCAGGTATTTCTTTTTTTGCTCCTCGCTGCCAAAGGCATAGATTGGGTACATCACCAGCGAGCCCTGCACAGAAGCCGTAGAGCGGATGCCCGAGTCGCCGCGCTCTATTTCCTGCATCATGATGCCATAAGAGATATAATCAAGCCCCTGGCCGCCATACGCTGCCGGCACCGTCGGGCCAAAAACTCCCAGGTCGCCCATTTCTTTCACCAGGTGCTGTGGGAACTCCGCCCGCTGTGCATACCCCTCAATGATAGGCGTAAGGCTTTTCTTCACCCACGCCCGCGTAGTATCGCGGATGAGTTTATGCTCGGCAGTAAGCAACTCATCAACAAGATAATAATCATGAAACTCGTAACGGTCAGTAAACATAATGGCAAAATTAAAGTAAATTGTTGAATTGCTAAATTGTTAAATTGTTGGAGAAGGGCGATGCAAACGTCAGAAAAAGGCAAACGCGTTGTAAAATGATTGAACAGGCGCCTTCAGTGGCATATAAATTTATCTACATCAGAAACAACGGGAAAATATTTTCATAAATTTGTCAAAATTATTAAGCAATTAATCTATCAAAAAAAACTTTAATATGAAAAAAACAGTACTCATATTTGGGGTTATATCGGGGGTTATTTCCTCCATTTTGATGCTTGCCAACCTGCCATTTATGGATAAATTTGGCTTTGATAATGGCCTGATAATAGGTTATACGGCTATGGTTATTTCGTTCTCTCTTATTTTCTTCGGCATCAGGTCTTACCGGAAAAACCAGGGCGCCGGGTTTATTTCCTTCGGTAAGGCATTTAAGGTGGGAATATTGATTGCATTGATTATGTGCCTTTTCTATGTAGCTACCTGGGAAGTGATATATTTTAAAATTACGCCTGATTTTTGGGACAAATATAGCAACTACCAGGTCGGGCAAATGCGTAAACAAGGAGCCGCACAGGAAAAAATTGACAAGGCCATAAACGAAGCGAAGGATTATAAAAAAATGTATGATAACCCATTCTATAATGCGGGGATGACCTTTATGGAACCGCTCCCGGTTGGGCTTTTAATTACACTTATATCAGCCGCTATATTGAGGAAAAAGAGGCCGGTAGCCGAAACAGTAACCACTTCTTTATAACAACATAAAATGAAACCGCAAATCCACATCCGCCCCGCTGAAATTAAAGATATTCCGGCCATCACGGAAATATACAACCATGCGGTTATCCATACCACTGCGACCTTTGACACCGAAACCAAAACACTGGAAAACAGGCTTGAATGGT
>Ga0206800_1028_pt1 | contig 29812 bp, 25 predicted proteins | sample Alteio_BWOrgCont_64_FD_152898 | JGI IMG/M metagenome (GOLD analysis project Ga0206800, IMG submission 152898) | Enriched cells from forest soil in Barre Woods Harvard Forest LTER site, Petersham, Massachusetts, United States -... | ecosystem: Environmental > Terrestrial > Soil > Temperate forest >... | reverse complement strand
CTGCTTTCGCCGTGGAGACGCGATAAACCGCCGTGGAGACGCGATAAACCGCCGTGGAGACGCGATAAATCGCCGTGGAGACGCGATAAATCGCCGTGGAGACGCGATAAATCGCCGTGGAGACGCGATAAATCGCCGTCTCTACAAATGCCCGCTATTTCGCCACTTCAATTTTCCTTACCACTGTTCCATTTTCACCGGCTATTTTTACAAAATATATGCCCGCGTCCAGGGTTGCAGTATTGAACATATATTGCACATTGCCATAAGGTTGGGCTGATTTTTCGGCTACCACCTGCCCTATGTCATTTATAAGCTGGATGTTTACTTCTTCCATTTGCGGCACATTCATTGACAGAACAAAATACCCTTTGGCCGGGACCGGATAAATGGTAACGGACATGGGTTGGGCGGAAACCGCCCGGATTCCTGTTTTAGCCTGCACAATCACGGTGCGATAGACTGTTTTGGAAGTATTGCCTGACCTATCTACCGCAAAATAACTAAGCGAATAAGTGCCTATGATTGCCGAATCAACAGAACCTACGGTATTAGCGGTGAGGTTTTTATCATAATTGTCAGTTACTTTAACGCCCGGGTCGGCAAAATGGGTAAATTGGATTATTGTAACCGAATCGGGGCCTAAAAGCGTGATGACTGGAGGAATGGTATCCACCACCCATACATAGCGGATTTGCTGCGGGGACGAATTGCCCGATTTATCGTAGGCGGTATAAAATATTTCATCAGGGGTAAGGAATGTTACTTTAGAGGTATCTACATTGCTTTGCTCGCTTATCAGGTTGGTTACATTGCCATCGCGGCGGTCGGTGGCTTTGGCGCCGGGGTCAATAAATGGGGTATGCACCTCTACCGTATCTGGGTTTTTGCCAAGCAGGGTTAGTACAGGGGGCGTTGTATCTTTTGTAATATTTACGGTACGCACTGCCGAATCGGAATTGCCTGCCGAATCGGTAACATAATAGGTTACATAGTATGTACCTACCGCCCCGGTGTCCACCGTGGTTTTTGAAGTAATGAGCGGGGTAATATTGCCCTGCACAATATCATAAGCGGTGGCGCCGGCGTCTTTGTACGGGTAGCCGATTTCACTATTGGCAGGGTTGGCGCCTAAAATAGTTATCACCGGTGGGGTATTATCTGTCGAAATAGTAATCCTGTAGTCCTGGAACTGTCCGTTAACGTTTGCCCCGCAGGGGGCATTGGTAGAATCGGCAACCGATGTCCCAATCCGCATCCGTGTATCGCCATATACCGCCGCATTAGGAACTATAAAGGAAGCAACCCATGAAAGGGAACCGCTACTTTTTATGTAACCCACCACTTCGTTGGTATCATTAAAAACCCCATCCTGGTTATAGTCTATCCATATTTTAATGCTCACGGGTTTATTATTTGTAAGCCTTTCAACGGTAACGCTATAATTGCCCAATTGGGTAAGGGTAGCGGCTGTACCTTTCGTAAAATCAAGATAGGCGCTATCGGTATTGTTAGCATTGTCAATATCTAAAAGTGAAACACGCGAAATAGCTAAACCGGGGTCAAGAGGTTTTTTAACAGCGGGTTTGCAATATTGAAAAGCATCAATATAGGCAGTTTTGACAAGGGTGGTTGAGCCAAAAGAATTGACCACGATGAGTTTTACAGTATAATATCCGGGGCTGTTAAAAATGACCTGCGGGTTTTGCGAAAAAGAATCCGTGCCATTGGTATAGGTACAGGTGCCCGGATAAATATGCCAAAACCATGAAGTGGGGCCGTAGGCCGACAGGTCGGTGAGCTGCACTACATCGGTAGTGGCAGGGCGCAGTGTGCTGGCCCTGAAGGCCGCCTGTGGTTTTCTATAAGGGGCCACTATTACAATCTGCCTCCTGAAAGTATCGGTAGCGCTACATTCGGTAGCCACCAGCATTACCGTATATACGCCGGTATTTTGAAATTCATAAGAGGGGCTAAACGAAGAATCTTCGGCAACGGTGTTATTGGTAAAATACCATTTCCAGCTATTTGCGCTGCCGGTAGTGGTATTGGTAAACTGTGTGGGGCTGCCGCCGCTATACCCGGTATCGGGCGCAGAAAATGAGGCATTTGGTTTGGTAAAGGGCAGGGTACTCCAATCAGCGCTGAAACCGGGCGCGGTGGGGCTGTTAGCCGCCGTTACTTCTTCGATATACATAGCCCCGGAATGGGCAGTGAGCGGGGCCGGGATAGTGTCGCCGCTAAAGCCTGCGCCAGCGTATAATGGCTTCCCGGTTGCATCTATGCCATCGAATACCAATAAATAATCGCCTGCCGCAAAATTGAAAGAATTGAACTTTAAAACCACGCCGTTGCCACATGGGTTTATCAAAAAGTGGCAGTTCCGGTTGGCAGAATAATTAGCAGACGGGCCCCCATCATCGTATAGCCTTCCCTCTGTTATTGTACTTCCGAACGGCGAACTGCACATATCTTTCACATCGCGGACGTAAATATAATTAACTTTGGTAGCGGTAGTACCGGTACCTAAATAGTTGCTGGTAGTGAGCGCAACAGTATATAAACCGGGGCGGGTAAATACTACCACCGGGTTTTGGGAAGTAAAACCTGTACCCTGGTCGTAATAGGCATAAGTCAAATTAAAATTCCACCGCCATACCGTAGCGCCCCCGGTAGATTTATCATAAAAATAAACATCCTGGCCCACATAAGCCGTATCGGTATTGGATGTGAAATCAGACACGGGCGCAGAAGTGGCCTTAATAATCCTGACCCTTTCCACTACTGAATCAGTACCTTTACAATTTGTTGCCGTTAAGGTTACGTTATAAATTCCGGTATCGGTATAGGTATATTTTCCGTTCAGGGTAGTGGCGCTTGTAGTCCCGTTGCCAAAATAGTCCCATTTGTATTTATTGTCAAGCCCCAGGCGGGTGGTGTTTGTAAAAGCAAGGGGGCTATTGATATACCATAAAGTATCAGTTGTAAAATTGGGAACGGGCTTAATATTAGGCACGGCATACCAATAAGCCTGGAAGCCCTTATTGGTAACAGTATCGGTAGTATGCTCCTGAATGTACATGGCGCCGGATGAATCGGAAACGAGGTTTGGAGGGGTTGTACCCCCTGTAAAGCCATTGCCTGTGAATAGGGGCTTTCCGGTAGTATCGAAGCCATCATACACCCTCAAATAATCGCCGGGGGTATAATCGAAATAACTAAATTTCAGGGTAATAGGCCCACTGCACCCGGGGCCCGGGCTAATCAAAAAGCCGCAGGTAGAATTTTGTTTGTAATTGCCGAGCGTATCGCCGCTGCTGGCAATCTCGCCTGTATAAAGCGGCGAATATCCAGCATCTTCATCGCAGAGGTGGTATTTATCTATTACGGTTACATAGTTGTTCTTAGTCTTGCTGCTTTTTCCGGCAAGGTTAGCTACATCCAGTTCTATATCATAGCTGCCGATATTTGGGTACTGGTATATAGGATATTGCACATTAGACGAATCGTTGTTGCCAAAAAACCACGTCCATTGGGTAGGGTTGTTTTGCGAGGCATCGACAAAAGAAACAAGCTGGCCAGCCTTGACAAGGGTGGGGACAGCATAAAAATCGGCGACGGGGGCCGTATAATTTTTGGTAAGAAAAAACTTGGAAATGGTATCGCTGCCTGCTTTATTGGTTACTTTTAAAGTTACTTTGTAGGTAGCCAAAGCATTGAAAGATATTACAGGGTTTCGAGAAGAAGCAGAAGTACTGCTGTCGAACGTAACGGTGTTGGGTGAAAACGTCCATTGCCAGGAGGCGGGGCTGTCAAGGCTTTGGTCGCTTAGTTTTATAGGCGTTTTATAATAGGGGTTATAAGATGCCGCCGTAAAATTAGCGATAGGCGGTATGGTATTCACAATGGTTATATTTTGAACTACGGTATCGAAGCAGCCGCCCGCGCAGCCCACTATCAGTTTAACGCTGTATGTCCCTGCGGTATCGAAAGTATGCGTTATGCTTTCGCCGGTACCGGTGTTTTTACCGCCCGAGGCAGGATCGCCAAAGTTCCATGACCAGTAGTTTGGCAAGCCACCCGTTGTTTCATCGGCAAAGCGCACCGGGTTTTTATATAATGAATCGTAATATACAAATGCCGCAACAGGTTTATTGACGGCTACCGCGTATTTTATGGTACTTGGCGTGCCGGGCCGGTTGCTGTTCACCGTCAGGCTTACTATATATACGCCGGGTGATTTATACAGGTGGTAGGGGTTTTGCAGGGACGATGAATCACCATCACCAAAGTACCATTTCCAGCTTGTGATTTTATATTTTTTAGTTGGGTTTTGAAAAACATAAGATTTATCGAGAAAGTGCATGGAGTCGCCCAGGCAAATAGGCTGCGCTGTAAAATTGGCGACAGGCTGGCCCGTATCGGCTATTGTTATGGTATAGTCTTCCACCTGGCCTATTTCCACCGGGTCGCCGCAGGGGGCTGGCGGGTTGGAAGTAGTGCCGGAATAATAGGAGGATATAACACGCATACGGGTTGGGCCGTTTATGGCATTTTTTGGGACGGTGATAGTATCGGCTTCCGGGCCGTAGGTAGGGGCCGAAACACTGGGGGTGAGTAGGCTGTCGAACATTACAACTTCATCTGAATCGAATATCCCGTTATGGTTATAGTCTATCCAGGCTTTTGTATAGGACGGGTTCACCCCGTTGCCTACATAGACAGAGAATGGATATTTAACTGATTTATAAAGGGTAGTGTGCAGATTGGTATAATCGCCGTACCCGCCATTGATTATATAAGTATAATTGCTGATGCTGTCGAGCAGCACCTCGTCCACAAATACAAAATTATTTTTATCGCCATAAGACGGGCAATAACCCACTACCCTATCACCCGCAGGATTGGTAACTACCGGCACCCGCTTGGAAACCACAAAAATGCTATTGCACCGGGCGTCAATTATATTCCCGAGGTTGGCGGTAGAAGATATATCGTACGTGAGCCAAAAATAATTTATGCCGGGCTGTAATTTTTGGTTTGCGTTTATCGAAAAATATGTGGAAGGGTTGGTTACCGTACTGCCTACCTGCATGGTATCCATAAAAATAGGGTTTTTGCCTGTATAGAATAGTTTTGCCCCAGTTAAATCGGCAGGATTGGTGGTGCCTAAAGTACTGAAATCAAAATCACCCGCCGCATTTGGCGATAAAATGCCTGCCGCATTATTTACTACTTCCACTTCCATGATGAGGTTATTGGCGCTTGATGCGGTAACCTCGCTTTGGTTTGGGCGCAGGCAGGTAGCGCTTTGAAAAGTCTGCACGTCCTGCGCCAATACATTGATGGTATAATCCTGAAATTGTTGGGAATAATTAGTGTTTGTCCCATTATTGATGCAAGGGTCTGGCAGGCTATAACCGCCCAATGTGCCGATACGCATCCGGGTTTTGCCAAGGGCAGCATTAATGGGGATAGTAACGGTAGCGTTTACCACATGGCTGCCTGTATTGGCTACATCGGTTTGGCCGCCAAGTAGTTCAGTGCTTTCAAATACGCCATTCTGGTTATAGTCTATCCATACCGCTACCGTTTGGGTATTGGCGCCATTGCCCAATTGAAGGCTAATGGGATAGCTGCCGCCACGGACCACGTTTATCGAAATGGTGTCATAATTGAGATAATTGGTATCGGGGTTCACCTGCGGGGCAGGTATGGTATTTTGTACATCGCCAAAATCAACGCTTGAAACATAAGTCCAGAATGATGTGGCCCTATTGGTATAGCTGGTATAACCCGTAGCGGAATAATAAAGCCGCCATGTGCCGGTATAGGACGGGATGCAATAGCCCGCCGCGTAAGTATTAAAACTATAAAATAAAATACACAGAAATGCAAAAGCAGCCAGGATGTTAAATTTTCTCATATTGTCATTTTTTACAAATTAAAGTATAAAATTAGTAAAAAATTGGGAATAATGAATAAATGTTCCTTTAATTTCGCTTAAACCAAATTTATTTATGAGAATTTTTTATGGTTTTTGGGCCCCCTATTTGGAAATATCATAAGAATTTCCTAAATTGCCCTATCCCACCTTCGTTAAAACTATGGCGGGTGAAAACGAAAAAACGGTTTCGTATTAGGATTTATAGGATTTATAGGATTGAGAGGATTTATAGGGTTGAGAGGGTTGAGAGGATTTATAGGATTTATAGGGTTGAGAGGATTTATGAGGCCCAAAAACGTTGTTTTGAGCGAACTGGCCGCTAATATAATTTGGAAAAATCGTAATTATTTATAAAAGAATGAATTAAATATTTTCTCCCGCTATTTTCCGCTATTAATAGAGGGAATTCCGGTTTTCAGGTTCAAAATAATACCTATCCTAAATTATCCCCTTTCCCACAACATTCCTTAATTTTGCCGTGTTATTAACTTAAAATTCAAAATATGCTCTTCGATATTGATTTAATAAAAAGCGTTTATGAAAAAATGCCTTCCCGCACCGCAAAAGCCCGCCAGGTACTTGGCAGGCCGCTAACCCTCACCGAAAAAATACTTTATTCGCACCTGTTTGAAGCGGAACCTGAAAAGGAACTGCCACGGGGAAAGGCTTATGTGGACTTCGCACCGGACAGGGTGGCCATGCAGGATGCAACGGCGCAAATGGCGCTCCTGCAATTTATGCTTTGCGGCCGCGATAAAACGGCTGTGCCCAGCACCGTACACTGCGACCACCTGATACAGGCCCGCGTTGGCGCGGAACACGACCTGAAAGACGCCGAACACGAAAACAGCGAAGTATATGATTTTTTAGCTTCAGTATCAAATAAATACGGTATTGGTTTCTGGAAACCCGGCGCCGGCATCATCCATCAGGTAGTTCTTGAAAACTATGCCTTCCCCGGCGGCATGATGATTGGCACCGACAGCCATACACCCAATGCAGGCGGCCTGGGCATGGTAGCCATTGGCGTGGGCGGCGCCGATGCAGTGGACGTAATGAGCGGCATGGCATGGGAACTGAAAATGCCTAAACTGATTGGCGTAAAACTGACCGGCAAACTTAGCGGCTGGACCGCCGCGAAGGATATAATATTGAAAGTGGCAGGCATCCTTACCGTAAAGGGCGGCACGGGCTGCATACTCGAGTATTTCGGCGATGGGGCCGATAGCCTTTCAGCCACCGGCAAAGGCACTATATGCAATATGGGCGCTGAAATAGGGGCTACCACTTCGCTTTTCGGCTATGATGGCAAAATGAGCGCCTACCTGAAACAAACGGGCCGGGAAGAAGTAGCTAACCTTGCCGATGGCATCATAGAACACCTGCGTTCGGATAAAGACGTATATGACAACCCGAAAAAATATTATGACCAGGTTATAGAAATTAACCTTTCGGAACTTGAACCCCATGTGAACGGCCCCTATACGCCTGATGCGGCATGGCCTATTTCGCAATTGGCGGAAAAAGCAAAAGAACACGGCTGGCCGTTGGAAATTGAAGTCGGCCTGATAGGCTCCTGCACCAATTCTTCTTATGAAGATATGGCGCGGGCGGCATCGGTGGCAAAGCAGGCGCATGACAAACATATCAAGGCAAAATCGGAATTTACTATTACCCCCGGCTCAGAAATGATACGGTTTACCACCAAGCGGGACGGGCTGCTTGATATATTTGAAAGTGTTGGCGGCCTGGTGCTTGCCAATGCCTGCGGCCCCTGTATAGGCCAGTGGGCGCGGCATAGCAAAGACCCAAACAAGAAAAATACCATCGTAACATCCTACAACCGGAATTTCGCCAAAAGGAATGACGGCAACCCAAATACCCATGCCTTTGTAGCCTCGCCTGAAATAACTACGGCATTGGCATTGGCCGGTACGCTTACCTTTAACCCATTAAAAGACAAACTGAAAACAGAGGACGGCAAAGAAGTTTTATTGGATGAGCCAGAGGGCCTTGAATTCCCGCCAAAAGGTTTTGACGTGGACGATGCAGGCTACCAGGAACCCGCTGCCGATGGCAGTAATGTAATACTGCACGTAGCACCGGATTCGGACAGGCTACAGTTGCTCGACCCGTTTGCGCCCTGGGAAGGTACGGACCTGCACAACCTGATGCTGCTGATAAAAGCAAAAGGCAAATGCACTACCGACCACATCAGTATGGCAGGCCCCTGGCTGAAATATCGCGGCCACCTGGATAATATTTCAAATAACCTGCTTATTGGCGCTATCAATGCTTTTAATGACAAACCTAATTCGGTAAAAAATGAACTCACCGGTGAATATGGCGCAGTGCCGGATACGGCCCGTTATTACAAATCAAACCACATTGGTTCGGTAGTAGTCGGTGATGAAAACTATGGCGAAGGCAGCAGCCGCGAACACGCCGCCATGGAGCCGCGCTTTCTGGGTGTTAGGGCCATAGTGGTTAAATCATTTGCCCGCATCCATGAAACGAACCTGAAAAAACAAGGTATGCTGGCCCTTACCTTTGATAACCCTGCCGACTATGATAAAATACAGGAAGACGATAAAATAAGCATACTTGGCCTGCAAAGTTTCACCCCAGGGGTACCTTTAACCATGGAACTGGCCCACAAAAACGGCAGCAGCGACAAAATAACGCTGAACCATACCTATAACGAAATCCAAATAGAGTGGTTTAAAGCCGGCAGCGCCCTGAATTTAATACGGCAGGGGATAGTGGCATAGGGGGGATATGGGTGATTATGCACCGTTTGTGGATAAAAGAAACTAAAACATACATAGCCAAGAGCTAAATTGCTTTAATATATGGTTTCCAGAGAACAATTAGACGATGTATTTAAAGAAGAAGGGGCTGCATTGCATACTTACCTTCAAAACAAAAACAGGGGAGGAGCCGGCAATTCTAAAGGTAATACTTTTGAGAATCTTTTTGCGGTGTATAATATCGCAAAACTTTTTAATAGCAAACCACGAGAAAATGATAACGGAACATTTTTTACTTCGCAAGCGAAATGTTTTGTAGATGACCTCGTTATCAAATTGGACAAAGACCAAACCATTCAACATTATCAACTTAAAGATGTTGCTAATTTAAGTTGGACAAATGGCAACCATACTATCGAAAATGATTTTATATATCAGAAAAAACTATGCGATTCCTATAACATAACAAGTGAGTTGGCGTTAGTCGTTTCCAGTCGGGGTTTGGCATTAAGGTTAGAAGCAAACATTCCCGCTACAATAATAGATTTTACGAAAGTAATTATCTTCCCAACAGCAACTTCAGTAAATAATCTTATAAAAACTAATGGGTTGCTAAAGGACGAGTTGACTAATATGTGCGCTATTTCAAACCCTGCGGCAGACAAACTTGAAGCGTTATGCACTATTCTGTTAGGGGTATGGGATTCAACTGATAAGCAGGAGATAACTTTAACGAATTTACTCAATAAATGTTACGAGATAAACCCTAATTACATTAAAGGCTTAATAAACCAGGTTTCAGCGGATTTGGCAAATATCTTTGGTTCAATAAAAGGGTTTACATATAAAATCGAAAATGGCTTTATTGAATGGCAATATAATAATACTGATGATGGGATAATTTCTTATAGAATTGGCAGCGCCGGTTTTATTCAATGGGAAAACGATATTAAGCAATCAGGTAAAATTAAAAGTTTTGAAGATTTAGAACCGTTTTTAATATAATAAATATGGGCAGGGAACTTGAAAAGGAATTTGCAAATGATGAAGAAGTTGTTGGTTTATTAAACGATTTGATAAATAAAGGCACTGATAAATACAAGTATGCCGACACGATGTATAACTTAGGAAAAGCATTTGGAAAAATACTTTTACCTAAAATCTCCGGCTACCCTAATATAAACCTTGCAAGCACGGTGGAAGATGCTGATTATTTGGCGAAAGGGGTTATTGATGTTCTTGAACAAAAAGGTCAAAAGGTTTTTCTAACGGTTTTTTGGAATAATAATTTCAAGCCGAATGAAGAAAATGGCATTGCCATAGCCCCTATTATTAAAGAATTTAACCAAAAAAATGATGCGCCCGTTAATTTATTAATTATAGTAAAATCAATTATATCAAGCTCATGTGTAGTAAGAACAAATCTTACAAGGCTTATTGAAAAATCAACCCCCGACCATATTTTCGTAGTGGCCCCTGTCCTTTTAAAAGGCGCTATTGGTAGCCTCAAAAGCGAATTTGATAACGAAATAAGTCAAAAATTTGAATATCTATATTTTGCCGTTGATGATGAAAGAACGGAGGATGGTTTAGTTCAGCCTGGTATTGGTGGAAATATCTACAATAGATTAGGTTTTTCAAATCAAATGGCAAAAAACAGGTATATACCTGATATTGTAAAGCAACGGCGGTATTAGCTACACTGTTTACCCCTTACCTATCCCCTCCAGTTCCTTCCATAATTCCTTTTCCTTTGGGCTGAGGTTTTTGGGGATGTCAACAATTATTTTGAGGTATAAATCGCCAAAGAGTGCTGCTTTTCCATAAACGGGGAAGCCTTTGCCTTTTACACGGAGGGTAGTGCCGTTTTGTGCGCCGGCTGGTATTTTAAATTTTATGTCGCCGCCAAAGGTGGCTGCCTGGTTTTCGCCGCCAAGTACGGCCGTATAAACCGGGATATGTATATCCCTGTATAAATCATCGCCCTGCCTTCTGTTTTCAGCATCAGGGGCTATGTGTACTTTTATAAAAATATCACCGGAAGGGCCACCATTCATGCCAGCGCCGCCTTTGCCCGCCAGCCGCAGGTTTTGCCCATCGGCAATGCCCGGTTTTACTTTTATCCTGAGTTTTTGCCCATCAAGCGTCAGTATCCTTTCCGTGCCATGATAGGCCTCGTACAGGCTGATGTCCATTTCGCTTTCATAGTCCTGCCCCTTTGTGGCATAGTTTGGCTGCCGCCCCGCCTGCCTTCGCCGCCCGGAAGAAGGCCCGGCGCCGCCAAAAATATTTTCAAAAAAATCGGAAAAGCCGCCATTGCCAAATATATCCCCGGGGTCTTCAGTGTATTCATAGCGTGTATTTCCGCGGTTGCCCTGGGCATATTTGCTCCAGTCGAAGCCGCCGCCGCTGTTTCCCCTTCCGCCGCCGTGCTGCTCATAATTTCGCCAGTCGGCCCCCAGGGCGTCATATTTTTTCCGCTTTTCAGGGTCGCTGAGAACCTCGTTGGCTTCATTTATTTCCTTGAATTTTTGTTCCGCCTCCTTATTGTTAGGGTTTACATCGGGGTGATATTTCCTGGCGAGCTTGCGGTAAGCCTTTTTAATATCATCGGCGGTAGCCGTCTTTTCTATTCCGAGAACTTTATAATAATCTTTAAAATCCAATGTTGTAACCTTAATTTAATGTGTAACCTTTGGTGATGAATATTTGTAATGATGTAAATTTTTCACTTTACGTTTTTCATTTTTCACTCCCTTAGGGGTTTGACCTATTTTTACTTTTTAATTCCCTTTGCAGAATTTTATTTTCGGCCTCCAGGGTCAGTATCTTTTCTTTGAGGTTTTCCGACATTACATTTACGGCTTCCGCCAGGCCGCTTAATTCATCACGTTGGGTGTCAATAATTGATGCATTAAACTTGCCCGAAGCAATGGTATCAATGTTTTCTTTGATAGTTCTTATCCTGTAAGAAATGGTTAGACCGATATATACCGCAATGATAAGCCCGCTGATAAGGCATAAGGAGGCTAAAAAGAACAAAACAATTTCTTCATTTTTTATAGACGTTTTAAGGTTTCCGTCAAGCAGCCTTTTTTCATGGGTTTCCACGTGGTCAAATTCATTAAAATCGGCCCTTATATTATCAGTAATGTTTTTTCTGCCACCCATTCCGGCTTTGTCAAGAAGCAATTTCTTATATATTTCATCGGCTTCTTTGGTTTTATTAGCCAGGGAATTGGCCTTTGCCGCCACAAGCGGCGATGCAAAACTATCGCGCCATATTTTTATTTTTCCCGCTATATCAATCAAAATGCCTTGCTGTACATCGTTGTTGTTTAACAAGTCCATGGCGCTTGAATCCATGTCGCCAAAATCAGATATTGCTTTATTGTATGGGGCAAGAAAATCACTGTTGCCTGTAAGCAAATACCCGCGCAGGTCGTCTTCCATATCCAGCATAAACCGCTGCATATTGGCCGATTTGGTAAAAATTTGTTCGGTAAGGTTCAGCCTGGAATTTAAGTCCTGCGTTTTTCTTGCCAGTTGCAGGTTGATGAGCGTCAGTATTACAAACAACAGCAGGATAAACCCAAAACCGATATATATTTTACTTGATAACTTCATTTTAGCCTTTCAACAAAAGTACATATTTCAAAACAGATAACCAAAGTTTTTTTAAGCGCATTTTTTTAGGCGTTTATAAGTTAAACTTTTAGCCGTTCTAATTCAGTAATTTTGTTCAAGTAATGATAATTTTCTCGTAATTCGCGTTATAAAACCAATGTTTTACTCACTTATAATAGCCGTACTGAACCGCCCCGATGAGGTGCGGGAATGCCTTGACAGCCTTACCCTGCAAACGCATAAGCAGTTTGAGGTAGTGATAGTGGACGGAAGCCAGGACGATGGGCTGAAATCATTAGTGATGGGTTTTGCCACGCAATTAGATATAAAATATTTTTTTATCAAGGGGCTGGGGCCCGGAGAATCAAGAAATTATGGCTGCGAGCAGGCCAAAGGCGATTTTTTTCTTTTTCTTGATTCCGATTGTATCATCCCCTCCAAATACCTTGAAATTGTAGATGGTTTCTTAAAGGAAAACCCGCTTGATGCATACGGCGGCCCAGATGCGGCGCATGAATCTTTTACCCCCTTGCAAAAGGCTATAAGCTATACCATGACTTCTATTTTTACCACAGGGGGCATACGGGGCAAAAAAAGGCACATAGGGCAGTTTCACCCACGCGGGTTCAATATGGGTATTTCGCGCAAAGTTTTTGAAGTAACCCGTGGGTATTCGGGCTTGCGGGCGGGCGAAGATATTGAACTGAGTATGCGTATCATCCGTGCCGGGTTCAAAACGGGATTGATACCGGAAGCGTTTGTTTACCACAAAAGGCGCACCAGCCTGAAGAAGTTTTTCAGGCAGGTCTATCGTTTCGGCGTAGCGCGGATTAATATTTACAAACTACATAAAAATGAACTAAAGCTGACCCACTTTTTTCCCGCCGCATTTTTAATTTACTGTGTTATTATGGTTTTAAGCCTGTTTTTCCTCCACGATTTATTTGAACTGATGGCAGGTTTCCTTTGCTTTTACATCCTTGCCATTTTCATTGATTCCAGCACCCGCAACCGCAGTATTTATATCGGTTTCCTTAGTATTTTAACTACTTTTATACAGCTATCCGGCTATGGCTGGGGCTTTTTGAAAAACGCCTGGAAACGGATTGTGATGGGTGATGGGGATGGGGTGAAGATATAAAGGCACACAGAACAATTCGTAGTAATACCCTATATTCGCCAAAAAAAATTAAAATATACCGAAGTGGAGATTTTCTTTTGGAATTTGAAGAAAAGAACAAATGATGAGTTAACGGAATGGATTTCATGCCTTTTGAAATACCAAATGCCCGATATATTGGTTTTTGCAGAATGTGCATATTCTTCCAATGAGATTGTTAATTTATCAGGGGGGAAGTTAAAATTAGTTGGTTGTACCCTGGATGAGAAAAAGGGGGGAGAATTTCCGGAAATTAAAATATTTGCAACCCAAGTTAATTTCGACATCAAATTGCTAAATGCTCAAAAGAGAATAATTGCTTGTTTATTAGAAGCTAATGGGAAAAAGATTTTATTATCGGGCATCCACCTGGCCGGAAGATTGTATTCCGACAGAGATGACCAATATCGTAAAGCTAAGGCTTTTATTGCTTATTTGAATGATTATGAAATTCAAAAAAACCTTGAGATAGAAAGCACGATTGTTGTTGGCGATTTTAATATTAACCCTTTTGAAAAGGCTTTTCTTGTAGATGATAGCATATTCGCATTGAATATTGAAAGTAGCCCGGGTATTTTGAAGAATAAAAAACATTTTTATAATCCAATGGCTTCATTATGTGGTACGTTTATTTATGGGAGCGATAATGCAAAAGTTCCGGGCACATATTTTCATCGTTATCCCAATTCTGGAAAACAAGAACAATTTTGGAATGTTATAGATGGTATAATTTTTCGTCATAATTTGATGAACTGCTTTAAAAAGAGTAAACTTGAAATAGTTACGAAATTGGAATTTAATAACGATATGGAAGAAACGGTCGCTCTTGCTTTGTACGATTTTGAGAATACTATGCTTACGGGGAACTATTCTGACCATTTGCCTGTAAGATGTGTGTTTGACTTTGCAAATCCTTATTTAGAATTTAACGAATAGTACTATGAATCAAAATGTTGATTATTTCCAGTCTTACGGTAAGCAAAAACTTAATTCTGGGCAAACCCCGCCTGTGGATGTATTGGAATCCTTTGCTATGCAAATCCATCAAAAATTTTACACACAAGGATTAACGGCGATTGTGGTACAGAAACCATCATCTGATAATAGCCATATAAATTATATTGTAAAACTTATCCCTATTCTTGCTCAGAATTATGAATATAATTTTATTGAAGCTGAACAGGTTGTCGATAATGTGAATTTATATCCTGTTAATATAACATCGTTTCAAAATGAGCCATTATCACCCAGGAAGATAAATACATCCGAAGAATTAACAAAATATCTCCAAGATGTAATGGGAATGTCGAGGACCCAATTAGTGTTCAATCATTTAATGACTATGGGGAAAATTATTTCCGAAGGGAAAAAAGATATTTCCGATGCTTTCAAAGAAAGATTGGAGAACGAAAATTTATAACATTTCCCCTTTACTTCACCCTCGCCTCATACTGCCCGCCGACATTAAAGCTATGGCCTAATTTTTTCATCAGGGCCTGTTTGACAGCGTGGAATACTATCATGTGAATGTCTTCAGTTACCTCCATATCCATAACTTTGGCGTGGACTGCGAGGCCGGCTATGTCTTTTATTTTTCCGCCGTTGAAGCCGCACATAGCTACCGTTTTAACGCCCGCCGTTTTAGCGTATTCCATTGCTTTTACCACATTTTTGGAATTACCGCTGCCCGAAATGCCAATAACCAGGTCATTTTTTCCGATGAAATTGCGAAGCGGCTCCACAAAAATATCATCATAAGAAATATCGTTGGCTATGGCCATCATGGCGGGTATATTGTCGTTCAGGCAGATAAAACGGAAGCGTTTTTCAAGCCCATAGGAAACACCTTTCAGGTAGTCGCCGCAAATATGGCTTGCCGTAGCGCCGCTGCCCCCGTTGCCAAAAGTGTATATAGTGCCTTCGTTATTATATGTTTCCAGCATCAGCCGGGCAAGCTCGTCAATGGCGTCTTTATCCATGCCTTGCAGCGTTTCCTGTACAAGGTTGAAGTAGGTGTTTATGTGGGTATTATCCATGTTTTTGAAAAGTTGTTAGTGATTAGTGGCGAGTGGTTAGCTCAAAATTCCCTATATTTTTATTTCTGCAAATATAAGGGATTTAGATAGGTTTTAGTTCCAGATGGCTGTGCATACGCGTCAAGCTAAGGCCATTTTGTAGCGCAGGGCCAAAGCCGCTACGCTATTTAGCCTCTTGCCAAACAGGTTTCCCAGCCCAATGGATTGGTATAGGTTTTAAAACCCAAGTTAATTATTTTTTATACAGATTATCAACATATTACGTTCTTATATACCTACCCGAGTAGTAATAAAAATATAAATAATTAATAATAAGCGATTTATGAGTTAATCCTGATATTGTCGCAAAAAGCAATTTTAGTTTTCAGAGGTTTATTATATGCCCATCAAGGTTATTCTGCATTGTTTCAATATATTTATAGAGGTGCTTAATGTCTTTTTTTGACAAACCCTGCATGGCAAGGGCGTTTACATCTTCTACCGCCTTATGTATTTCCGGTAAAATGTTTTTGGCTTTATCCGTAAGGAAGACAAGGTTTTCTCGCCTGTCGGCGGCATTTACGCGTTTATCAACCATTCCATGCTTACTAAGGCAATTCATTATCCGCACCATGCTGGCCTTATCGGTTTTAAAGAAGGCGCTGATATGCTGCTGCGTGCAATTGGCAGTATTGTCAATATAAAGCAAAATTGAAAAATACCTGTCAATTTCCAGGTGCGCCAGCTTTTTGGCAAAGACTTCAATATACCCTTTGCTGAGGATACTAAAGTGTTGCGCCAATGGAAGGACGTTTTGCAACGTTTTTGTTTTCGCCATAATTTCAATTATAGTTTACAAAGCTAACTATAATTTTAAAATGGTTTACATTACCACCGGTAAATAAAGGTGAGTTCAACATAAGAAATGGCAATCATGGCTATGGCCAGTTTGTAGAATAGATTAATAAACCAAGTATTTAGCCCCACAGGGGCAACCTATATTACTACATAAGGGCACTTCTAATAACCACAAAAAATATAACCACAGAGGACACAGAGAAAAAGCGTAAACGCTTAATAACTAATATTGTATATTTTTATAGATGTATGAATAGAGTTAGTTTTTAGAGGTTTCCTATAGTTTATAAAGCTAACTATAATTTTTAAAATGGTTTATATTAACAACTGTTAATTAAGATTAAAAACGGGGAGGGTTTCCCGCAGAGGCGAGAAGAAAATTGCCATAAATTCACTGAATAAAAGAATAAATTTTAACTGCGGATTAACGCAGAGACGCTAAAAAGCGCAAAAAAAATCTTTGCCACGCAAAAGAAAACCGCTTAAAGGCGCAGAGGCGAAAAAAACCAAAAAAAAAAATTCTTTTGTATATATTTGGTTATGTGCGAAAGTTTATCTATATTGCGTAAGCGAATAAACGAATTCGTACTGATTGTCTGAATTAGAATTTTTAGGATTAACAGATGATAGGATTATTTATTGGAATTTCAACACAAAGCGCTTTCAACCGTGTAAGACAAAAACGGGATTTTATTCTAAATTAGAATGGTTAGCATCCCATTTGATTTAAATGCGTTTTTTTTTGGCTGTTTTTGGGAAAAAGGGGCAAAAATGGGTGTAGTTAGAATGGGTATCCATTCTAAATTTTTGGAAAAAGGAGTGGGATTTGGGTTTAGGCGTGTAAGATTTTAAAGCAGTAAACCTTATCACCCGTAAGTATTTATTTTCCGCATTTAAGGCCAATGCCCCCTTTAATAACTTAAGGACACTTCTAATAACCACAAAAAATATAACCACGGAGAGCACAGAGGACACAGAGAAAAACATAAACACTTCATAATTAGCATTATATGACTTAATAGATAATATTTCAGTTTAAATAAAGTTAGTTTTTAGATGTTTCCTTAATAACCTAATAAGTTTTCCTGCTTTTTCCTATTTTTGCACCTAATAATAAAATATAGAAATGGATTTTCAACTTACCGAAGAACATGAGCTAATCCGGCAAAGCGCCCGTGAATTTGCACAAAATGAAATCATTAAGGATGTGCTTGAGCGCGATGAAAAAGCCAAGTTCCCCACTGACCATGTTAAAAAGCTTGGCGAACTGGGTTTCCTTGGAATGATGGTGGACCCAAAATACGGGGGCAGCGGCCTTGATACAATTTCGTACGTGCTGGCGATGGAGGAAATAAGCAAAGTAGATGCTTCGGTATCGGTTATAATGTCGGTAAACAATTCACTTGTTTGCTGGGGATTAGAGGCTTATGGCACGGAAGAACAGAAACAGAAATACCTTACCAAACTGGCGACCGGGGAAATATTAGGCGCGTACTGCCTCAGCGAACCGGAAGCCGGAAGCGATGCTACCAGCCAGCGCACTACCGCGGAAGACAAAGGCGACCATTACCTGCTTAACGGCACAAAAAACTGGATTACCAACGGCAATTCGGCTTCTGTTTATCTGGTGATGGCACAAACCAGCCCGGAGAAAAAGCATCACGGCATCAATTGCCTGATAGTAGAAAAAGCATGGCCAGGCGTTACTGTAGGCAAGAAAGAAGATAAAATGGGCATTCGCTCATCTGATACGCACAGCATCATGTTCCAGGACGTGAGGGTGCCAAAAGAAAACCGCATCGGCGAAGATGGCTTTGGCTTCAAGTTCGCCATGAAAACTTTGGATGGCGGGCGTATAGGTATTGCCAGCCAGGCGCTTGGCATAGCATCCGGGGCATTTGAGCGGTCGGTAAATTATAGCAAAGAGCGCAAAGCCTTTGGCAAGGAAATATCGCAGCACCAGGCCATACAATTTAAGCTGGCGGATATGGCTACCCGCATAGAGGCAGCCCGCCTGCTATGCCTGAAAGCCGCCTGGCTGAAAGACAAGCATGAACCTTATGGCCTGGCCTCAGCTATGGCTAAAGTATTTAGTTCGGAAACCGCTATGTGGGTAACCACAGAGGCCGTACAGGTACATGGCGGCTACGGCTATGTACGCGAATACCATGTAGAACGCATGATGCGCGACGCCAAAATAACCCAGATATACGAAGGCACCAGCGAAGTGCAAAGAATAGTTATTTCGCGGGCAGTCCTTGGGAAATAGGTGTTAGGTTTTGGGTTTGAGGTGTTAGTATTAAGAAGCGGTTTTTAACAAACACCTAAAACCATTTACCTAAAACCAAAAAAACTGCCTCATTAGCTCAGTTGGTAGAGCAGCTGATTCGTAATCAGCAGGTCGCCGGTTCAAGTCCGGTGTGAGGCTCAAGGTTTATCAATTTGTATCAAAAAAGGATGCTGTATAAAGGAAAATGACTTCTGAGGATTAATCTTATCTCCTTTAGATTGCGGAATGAATAACAATAAGGATAACCCCATCGGTTACCTACTTCCTCCTTATCCCCAAACTTTTTTACAAATAACCCAATACATCAAAAAAAATACGGAACTTTGTAAAAACGTAAAATTCTCTAATGGGGCTGATGAATGACATATTCAGGCGGTATATTCTCAGTAAAATGAAGAATATCGAGGGTTTTATGAACCACCCCGAAGCCGTGCAGGACCGGGTGCTTAAAAACCTCATCCTCCGCGCACAAAGTACAGAATGGGGCAAAGCCCACTCTTTCAAAAGCATTAAAACCTACGATGATTTCAGGCGGCTGGTGCCTGTGCAGGACTATAATTCCATGAAGCCCTTTATTGAGCGCACCATGCATGGCGAACAAAACGTGCTATGGAGCGGCGATATTCGCTGGTTCGCCAAATCATCGGGCACTACCGATGATAAAAGCAAATTTATCCCCGTCAGCCGCGAGTCGCTATACGGCTGCCACTACAAAGCCGGTGAGGATATGTACTGCCTGTACTACAAAATGAACCCGAAGGCCAACCTTGCCGGGGGCAAAACCCTGGTACTTGGCGGCAGCCACCAGATGAATAAAATGAACCGCCGCGCCAACTATGGCGACCTCTCGGCGGTGCTGATACAAAACGCGCCCCTTTGGGCGGAATTAAAGCGCGTACCTTCCCTTGCCATCACCCTCATGGACAACTGGGAAGAAAAGGTGGAGAAAATGGCAAAAGCCACGATAAACCACCGCGTTACCAATATCCTGGGCGTACCTACCTGGACGGTGGTACTCATCAAATACCTGTTTGAAATGAGCGGGAAAGATAACCTGAGCGATATATGGCCAAGCCTTGAACTGTATATACACGGCGGCGTTAGCTTTACCCCGTACGAAGACCTGTTCCGCAAGCTCATCAGGGGCAGCAATATGCACTATATGGAGTCGTATAATGCTTCAGAAGGGTTTTTCGGGATGCAGGACGAAATAGACAGCAAAGACCTGCTGCTGATGCTGGACTATGGCATTTTTTATGAATTTATCCCTGCCGAACAAAAAGATAACCCCGACGCGGCGGCTATTCCTTTACAGGATGTCGAGCTAAACAAGGACTATGCGGTTGTAATATCATCCAACAGCGGCCTTTGGCGGTACTTTATCGGCGATACGGTGAAGTTTTATTGCAAGGACCCGTACCGCATCCGCGTGAGCGGGCGCACAAAGCACTATATCAACGCCTTTGGTGAAGAAGTAATCATAGAAAACGCAGAAAAAGCCCTGGCCCTTGCCAGCCTCAGCACCGGCTGCATTGTAAGCGATTTTACTGCCGCGCCTGTGTATTTTAGCAGCGGCGAAAACGGGGCGCACGAGTGGCTTATCGAATTTGACAAAGCCCCTGCCGACCTTCCGTACTTTATACAGCTCCTTGACCAAAACCTTAAAAACCTAAACAGCGACTATGAAGCCAAGCGCCATAAAGACATAGCCCTGCGGATGCCCATAGTGCGGATGCTAAAAAAAGGCACTTTCTACAACTGGATGAAAAAACGGGGCAAACTGGGCGGCCAAAACAAAGTGCCCCGCCTCTTTAACACCCGCCAGTTTGTGGACGATATTATTAAATTTGTGAACGACCAGGGGGGGCTTTCTGCGAGCGAGATTTAAGGCACAAGCATACGCTTAACCTCATTGATTAAAATTACACTATGCCAACGCACCATATCAGCACCCAAAAACTCAGTTTAACGATAATTGAAAAAATCCTCCATGAAAAAACTGCGATTGCCCTTTCGCCTGAAAGCGCTGCCGCTATTCAGCAATGCAGGGATTATCTTGATAATAAACTCCAAATATCTGACGCGCTAATCTATGGCATCAATACAGGCTTTGGGGCTTTATGCAATATAAAAATAGCGCCAGGGGACCTGAACCTGCTCCAGGAAAACCTTGTACGGAGCCACGCTTGCGGGGTGGGTGAAATAGTACCTGATGTGATTATTAAATTAATGCTCCTCCTAAAAATCCAATCCCTTTCTTATGGATTTTCCGGGGTAAAGGTTGAAACGGTAGAAAGACTGGTTTACTTTTACAATAATGGTTTACTGCCCGTTGTTTATACAAAAGGTTCGCTTGGCGCATCGGGCGATTTATGCCCGCTCGCACACCTTAGTTTGCCATTGATTGGCGAAGGGGAATTTATTATTGATGGCAAAACCCGCCCTGCCAAAGATGTACTGGCCGAACACAATTTAACCCCCTTAAACCTCGCCGCCAAAGAAGGCCTTGCGCTGCTAAACGGTACGCAATTTATGGCTGCCTACGGGGCGTATTGCCTGCTGGAAGCCCGGCGGCTGGGCCATCTTTTCGACTTAACGGCTGCTCTAAGTTTAGACGCTTTTGCCTGCTGTATGCGCCCGTTTTGGCCTTATATCCATAACATCCGCCCCCATGCAGGCCAAATGGAAACAGCGCAAAACATCATGGATATACTGGCGGGCAGTGAGATAGCTGCCATGCAAAAGGAACAGGTACAGGACCCGTATTCGTTCCGGTGCATACCGCAGGTACACGGCGCTACAAAAGACGCCATAACCCATGTAGAAAATGTTTTTGAAACCGAGATTAATTCCGTTACCGATAACCCAAATATTTTTCCCTTTGAAGATTTAATCTTGTCTGGCGGCAATTTTCATGGGCAGCCGCTGGCCATTACACTTGATTACTTGTGCATTGCCCTGCATGAACTTGGCAGCATATCCGAGCGGCGTATATTTAAGTTATTAAGCGGCGCACGCGGCCTGCCTGAATTCCTCATCGCCAAGCCGGGGCTGAACAGCGGCCTGATGATACCCCAATATACCGCCGCCGCCCTGGTAAGTGAAAACAAGCAGCTATGTACACCCGCCTCCATTGATTCAATAAGCAGCAGCAACGGCCAGGAAGACCATGTAAGCATGGGCGCCAATGCCGCCACGAAACTCTACCGCCTCATCCGGAACCTTAAAAATATACTTGCCATAGAGTGGCTTACCGCCGCACAGGCCATTGAATTCCGCAGGCCGTTAAAAACTTCTCCCCAATTAGAAAACCTGCTTGTTTCCTACCGCCAGGCGGTCCCCTTTATTGAAAAAGACAGGATACTTCATAACGATATTGTGAACACGGTGGAATGGATGAGTGAGAAAAAGTTTTGAATATTGAGTTATGGGTTATGAGTTGAAAAAGGTAAAAATAATTTTTTGTTTTTTATTTGTTATCCTGGTTTTTGATGTGCCTTGTTATTCACAGGACACATTAAAATACAAGCCTGTAACGCCCAATAAGGCTTACTTCATTTCGTATTTGCAGGATACCCGCGATTTAATTATTTCCCCTTTTCATTGGAATGGCAGCCAATGGATTGGCGCCGCCTCGGTAACGGCAGTCAGCGGTGTGGTACTGCTTACCGAAGATAAAAACATAAAATATTTTGCACAAAACTACACGTCGCCACTCGCCAATGGCATAAGTAAATATGGCCTTGAGCCCTGGGGCAGCGGTGTTTATTCTATCAGCGCTATGGCCTTATTATATATGGGTGGCTTGGCCTGGAAAAACGAAAAGGCTGAAGAAACGGCGCTTTTGGCAACAAAGTCATTTATTTTATGCGGTGGAGGTGTGGAGGTTGCAAAATATATCTTTCACCGCGAACGGCCTTATATGACCGATAACCCTAAAATATTTCTCGGCCCATCCTTTTCAAATTCCGGTGCGGTTTCCTTTCCATCGGGGCATACTACTGTCGCTTTTGGCGTTGCTACGGTTATCGCTTCCGAATACAAGGATAAACCGGCCATTCCAATTATTGCTTATACCATTGCCGGCCTGGTTGGCTTATCCCGCATTTACGACAACAAGCATTGGGCCAGTGATGTGTTTTTCAGCGCCCCTTTAGGCTGGGCGGTAGGTAAATTGGTGGCGAAAGGCAAGAATTGGCATGGAAGAAAGAGGGTAGGTTTTTGAAGGCTTAACAAAATTACTTTGTTCTTAATTTTTAAAAAATAGCTTCAGTACAGCAATGAGTACCCCAATTTGACCCGCCCAAAAAATAAACATCCAGCGGGTAATACGTGCTTCAAATTGAGCCATTTTTACTTCCAATCCATTTATATTGCCGCTTACTTTCAATTCAAGTTTTTGCAAGTCATCTTTGGTAGCAAATTGTGCCAACTGCACTTCCAGTTTCTGAAAATCCTTTTTTGTGGCAAATTGTGTCATCTGCAATTCGAGCGTCTTATTATCCTCTTTGGTAGAGAGCAATAGGTTTTGCATATCCTCTTTGGTAGAGAGCAAAAGGTTACGCATATCTTCTTTGGTAGCAAGTACAGTTTTGCTATTTTCTAATTGCTCCTGTACTTCTTCATGTACATATTCAGCAAGGGCTTGGGCCTCATCACCGCCTATTCTTTTCTCTAAAATCTTATAAAGTTGTACGCTTGAAACTGTCATAAGTTTTCAATTATTATACAAAAATAAGAAAAAGTGTTAAATAGTTCCTTGAGGCGGGGCCTATTATTTTGATACCCTGTTTTTTTAAGGGGCTTTTCCAAAAAAAGCCGTCCCCTTTTACCGGAACGGCTTCTTATAAATAACGATTATATGCTTATTAGGCTGCTTGTAGCATTTCAGCTTTTTCTTTTACAAACTCCGCGGCGGCGTTTATATTTATATCTTCGCCAAGCATCAGGCCGCCGGTTTCAGTTACGTGGTTAAACAGCATCCCGAATTCCTTGCGGTTTATTTTTCCATGAATGGTAAAACCCGCGCGGGTATTGCCCCAGGGGTCATTTACTATGCCGCCAAGTTCTACATTCAGCGTTACGGGTTTTGTTACGCCAAGCATGGTGAGGTTCCCTTGCAGTTTGTAATTGTCATCGCCTGCCTTTTCCAGCTTTTCACTTTCAAAGGTTAGTTTTGGATATTTTTCTGAATTAAAGAAATCAGCGTTTTTCAGGTGCGCGTCGCGCTGTTCGTTATTGGTTGATATGGAATCAATGTCAGCCGAAAAATTGATTTTAGCTGTAGCAAAATCATTGCCTTCCGTTTCTACCGAGGCTTCAAATTTTTTGAACTGCCCGGTAACGGTTGAAATCATAAGGTGTTTTACCTTAAATTGTACTTCCGAATGTGTTGGGTCCAAAGACCATTTTGTTGTTATCATCTTATTGTTTATTAATTTATTATATTAAATTTTAATTTGTTCATTGAATAAAAAACATCCCCTTTCCTTCTCCTTTAGGAGAGGGCGTTATTCTTCAAATGCTGCTTATTAGGTGAAGTGCTTAGTTTATTTTTTTGCCTATCGCATCAATACTCAATGGCCCCGCGCCAAAGTACGTGATGAGCAGCGCAGCGCCCAACATGGCCAGGTTTTTCATAAAGATTGACATTTGCATTTGCATCGTCATTGGGTCTTTTGCGGCCCAGAATGCGTGCATCCAAAGCGTAACGGGTACCAGGAATATGACTATAAGCCATGCCCCCCATTTTGCTTTATAGCCAAGTGCTATGCTAAGCCCGCCAAGTACTGCAATGATACCTGACAATGGCACAAGAATAGATGCGGCCGGCACACCCTGCGAAGTAGCATAGCCAATGGATGCGGCCGAAAAATGCCCCATAGCTGTCATGATGAAAATAAGAGAGAAAAGGATTCGTCCAATTAATACAACTGCTTTCATTTTTTTTGTTTTTTTTATTCCCCCGCTAATCTTAATTTTGACAACGGAATAACATTAATTTTGTTTTACGGTACAAACTTACGTATATTTGCTATACTTTTGTAACCGGTTACCTAAAAGATACCAGTTACCTAAAATATACCTAATTGAATATGATAGACTTAATAGAAGGAAAGAAACCCGAAACCATGAGCGAGTGCGCCAAAAACCTGTTGCCGGTGCGCGATGCCCTGCACGTACTTAGTGGAAAATGGAAGCTCACCATCATTGTCGCCCTGTTTTTTGGGAGCAAGCGTTTTAAAGAAATGGAGCGTGAAATAACAGGCATCACCGCAAAGATGCTCTCGCAGGAGCTGAAAGAACTGGAAGCCAATGAACTTGTAAAACGCACGGTGTATGATACCATACCCGTATCGGTAGAATATGAACTGACGGAATACGGCTGGACCTTGAAACCCGTGATAAACGCACTACGCGACTGGGGAGAAGCGCACCGGAAAAGAATGATAGTGTGATTCATTCATTTTTCCAGTCCGTTCCGTTTAGATTCGCGGCCCGGGACAGGTTCGAACTTTCGGCCCTCCCGATAAAAAAATACCTTGTTTTGTGACCCCGGACAGTCTCGAACTGTCGACCCGCTGATTAAGAGTCAGCTGCTCTACCAACTGAGCTACGGAGTCAAAAAGGCTGCAAATATATAACAATAATTTTTAAAGTCAGGCATTGGTAAATCATGCCTGTTTGGATTTATTCACATCTTTTTCACGCGCTCGCTCAATTATTTTTTGCAATTTTTACTAAAAGGCAAACCGCAGTTGCAATTTTTACTAAAAACCCGGTAAAAAATTAAATACGGGGACCGTTTTTTGCAAAAATTACTAAAAAGGAAAAAAGGGTAGTATATATCAATTATGCTCCGTCCAGGTTATTCCCCACCTTTGACCCTGTAAACAAAAAATAAAAGAAATGAAACATCCTTTTCAGAACGAGTATTTCAGCAGGAACTCAGGTTTAATATCTGAAGAACAACAAGAGCGCTTATCAAACTCATCGGTGCTGGTAGCAGGGGTTGGTGCAGACGGCGGCTTGCTTGCCGAGCGGCTTGTGAGGTTTGGCATTGGTAAAATAATCCTTGCCGACCCCGAAAAATTTGAAGCGGCCAACATCAACAGGCAGTTTGCCGCATATCAAAAGAATTTTGGCAGAAACAAGGCCGAATGTGTGGCGAATGAATTGATACAAATTAACCCCGCCTTAAAAATAGAAGTATTGAATGACGGCCTGCATAGCGGCAATATAGGTAAAATGGTTTATGCAGCAGACGTAGTAGCGGACGAAATTGAATATTCGCTGCCTGCAATATCCGTAATGCTGCACCGCGAAGCCAGAACGCAAAACAAGTTTGTCTTTATGGGGGCTAATGTAGGATGGGGGGCCAGTATTTTCTGCTTTTCGCCTTCGGGCAAAACTTTTGAAGAAGAGTTTGAATACAATGAAGAAAATACGAGTATTAACCCACTCCGCTATTTAAAAGAAGCGCCTTCTTATCTGGGCGAAGAAATGCTGGCTTCGGTAGTTTCCGGTTCGGCCCCCGTGCCTGCCTTATCTTCATCGGTGAGCTTGGTTGCCGCCTGTATGGCCAATGAAATTATCCTGTTTATTCTTGGTAAAAGGAAGCCGCTTATTGTACCACAATTTTTATCTATTGACCTTTTTGACTTAACCCTTAGTAAAATATAAAGTATATGAAAACGCAAATTTCAGACAGCAAAATCAGCTACCAGGTGGCTGTTTCAGCAAAACAGATAAAAGAGGCCAAACAACTTTGCCATGATGTTTACCTTCAAATGGGGTATATCAATGAATCTTATCCTGACAAGGTAATTCCTTATGAATTTGAAAACGCGGCTATTTACATCGTTGCCCTAAATGAATACGAGGAAGTGATTGGCACCATGCGGATGACGGGCGGCCCATACTTTAAAACACTGGAGTGCTGGAAAGATAGCTTTTTGCCCGGGGCCATTCCATTCATCCTTAAAGCTGTGAAAAGCAATATGTACGAAATAGGGGCGCTTGCCGTAAGGAAAGACCATTCAGCCATGAAAATATCGTGGGGCCTGTATAAAACCGGTTTTCAAATCTGCCAGCTCCTATCCATAAAGAATATTATTATAAGCATGGACTACCGCGCATTGCGTTCTTTGGAAATGCTTGGCTGGAAAGTGGTAAAAATAGGCGGGCCAAAAAACTATTTCGGCTCGCTGACAGTTCCCGGTATTTTACCGATTGAAGAGCAGGCAGTAGCGGTGCGCTCGAAAAACCAGACCTATAATAACTACCTTGCCGCCTGATTTCAAAACCTTTAAACGATAAAAAAATGAATATTATTGAAATTAAAAAAGAAAATATCCGCAAGGCAGGAGAAATAATCGCACAATCATTTGCCGGGGACCCTATTTTTAAATATATTTTTAAGACAAAGGAGAATTATATTAAAAACGCCCCCTGGTTATTCAGCTCATGGGTACGCTGGTCAACTATGTTCGGCAAGGCATGGATGACTGAAGACGGAAACGGTATATTATTAATGCGCCCACCTGATAACCCGCGAATGACAATGGCAAGTTTTATAAAAGCCGGAATGCTGCCTACGCCCTGGAAAATAGGGTTGAAATCTTTTATTAGGTTTTATTTCAAAATGGTGCCGCTGCTTGAAAAGCTGAACAATAAAGTGATGCAGGGCAGCCCACACTGGTACGGATGGATGATATGCGCCCACCCTGAACACAAAGGGTTGGGGATAAGGCTTTCCAACCATTGTGCAGCCATTGCGGATGAATTGAATTTACCAATATACCTTGAAACGGCATTACCACGCGATATACATTACTACTTCCATTATGGGTTTGAAACTAAGGAGCAAGTAAATTCACCTGACGGGGAATTTTTAATTTATGCAATGGTACGCGCACCGAAACCACAAAAACCAGTACCTTTACCAAAACGAATACTTGCATAACCTGCTTAAATTCAACGATGATGGATAGGAAAACCTTTATACAAAGCACCCTCCTGCTTTCCGCAGGGTTGTTGATACCCTTGCCAAAATTGGGGGGCAAAAACAAGAAAAGCCGGGATGAAACCCAGGTATGGCCCGGAATTATTGATTATGCCAGGTGGTGCGCCTCCCCGCACAATGTGCAGCCCTGGAAAATAAAAATAATTTCAGGTACTGAAGCTGATTTATATTACGACCCCGCCCGGTTGCTACCCGTAGTGGATGCTACTTCTGCCTTTACTATTGCAGGAATGGGGATGTTTATTGAAAGCCTGAATATTGCGGCCTATCCACTGGGCTACAGTGTTTCCGCACAGCACAGCGATGAGGCTTCCCTTGATTTTTCAGCCACAAAGCCTAAATTTTTTGCCAAATTAACCCTCTCTCCAAAAAGTGAACAACCGATTCCTGACAGGGAACTTATTAAACTACGTAAAACCTCACGGCTACATTATGACGGCAAGATAATAGACCCTCTGGTAATAAGCGAACTTCAAAGCCTTGTTCATATACATGGTTCCAAACTTAATTATTCTTCCGGCGGGCATTTTATACATTCTGTACTTGAGTTAAATAGCCACACTATTGTTAAAGCGGCGGATGAGGACGCCCCGCGCATGGAGCTTGCCAAATGGATACGCACTACCGACCAAATGGTGGAGGAAAAAAAAGACGGGCTATCCTACAAATGTATGCAACTGCCCGGCAAGCTGATGTATAACTTCTTTAACCACCATGAGCGGTTTAGCAGCAAATGGAAGCGGGCGTACCTTGATAAATACATAACCCACTCTGCCGCAGGCACGGGTAATTTAGGGTGGATAAGCGGGCCGTTTGAAAACAGGAAAGATTGGGTAAAAGCCGGCGCCATGCTACAACGGCTGTGGCTGCAAATGACAAAATATAACGTTTACCTTCAACCGCTTGGCGCCATAATAAATGAGCCATGGGCGCTAAAGGAATATAAGGAAATGATAAAATACGATGAGAAGGACGGCAGTCTGTGGCTACTCTTCCGCATGGGGTATAGCCATGAGCCGCCACGCAGCCTGCGCCTTGAGGTAAAAGATATTTTGATTTAAACATAGGGTTCATAAACTTGGTTGGTAAGTTTTGTATAGAGCCGCTTAAACCACAAAAAAGCCGGATATTTGTTCTTAATTGAAAAATAACCAAAACATGAAAATAAATGTAATAGTAACGGGCGCTACCGGGATGGTAGGGGAGGGGGTGCTGCACGAATGCCTTTTAAGCCCTGATGTAGAAAAGGTTTTAATCATTAACAGGAGGCCATCAGGCATAACGCACCCGAAACTTAAAGAAATAATACACACTAATTTTTTTGACTTTTCGGAAATTGAATATCAATTATCGGGATATAATGCCTGTTTTTTTTGCCTCGGCGCCTCCTCTGTTGGGATGAAGGAGGAGGAATATAACAGGCTGACTTTTACCCTTACCATGCACGTAGCCAAAACACTTTCGGGATTGAATACGGATATGGTTTTCACTTATGTTTCAGGCGCGGCGACCGACAGCACCGAAAAAGGCAAAAGTATGTGGGCCAGGGTAAAAGGAAAAACCGAAAACCATTTAATACAGTTGCCTTTCAAAAAGGCTTATATGTTCCGCCCCGGATATATGCAGCCAACAAAGGGCTTGAAAAACACCATCATATTTTATAAGGCTATTTCCTGGCTATACCCGTTATTGAGGCCTGTTTTCCCAAAATTCATGTGTACCCTGAAAGAATTGGGGCAGGCTATGATAAACTGCGTAAAGTACGGGTACGAAAAACAAATATTGGAAGTGGGGGATATTGTAAAACTGGCGGCTTACCGGCCATAGCCGGGGGCTTTAAAAAAACATAGGTTCACCACTTCCCGTTATAATCCTTATTTACAATAGTAAATACCCTTGAGATATTGAAGCCGAAAATGATGCCTCCGTCCCGCCAGCGGTTGGGTGTTTGGGCAATGAATTCCTGCTCAACGGTGCCGGGCGAATTGGTAACAAAAAGCTGGAAAACATGGCCGCCCGTTTCTATATCGAAGCCAATGGATGCGGAATTGTAAGTATTTGGCACCCTGCCTGATGTTACGAAAAAATAATCGCCATTCAGCGCAAGCGATTTGGCAAATTTCCACCTGCCGCCTACGCCT
>Ga0206800_1027_pt1 | contig 30070 bp, 25 predicted proteins | sample Alteio_BWOrgCont_64_FD_152898 | JGI IMG/M metagenome (GOLD analysis project Ga0206800, IMG submission 152898) | Enriched cells from forest soil in Barre Woods Harvard Forest LTER site, Petersham, Massachusetts, United States -... | ecosystem: Environmental > Terrestrial > Soil > Temperate forest >... | reverse complement strand
TATCCCTGTGCAATATCACAACCTAATTCTTTCAATTTATCCCAGGACTCTCTTGTTTCTACGCCTTCCCCCACAACGGAAATATCCAAACTGTGGCCCAACTCTATGATAGACTTTGAAATTTTATAGGATTGGATGTTTTCATTTAAACTTAAAATAAAAGACTTATCTATCTTCATTTCACTAAATGGTAATTTATGAAGTTTAATCAGAGATGAATGTCCTGAGCCAAAATCATCAATGGAGATTTTATATCCTTTCAACCTAAGCCGAGTTAAGATATCCATTGCTATTTCAGGTTGGGACATAATGGTTGTTTCGGTAATTTCAAAACAGATTTTTTCTGGGTTTATCTTGTGCTTATTGGCTAACGTTGTAATTTCATCGGCGAAAACGATATCATTAAAAACTTTGGCAGATATATTAACTGAAATCGTTAAATTATTACTCGTACCCCAATTAACCTGTTGTTTAAACGCCTGATCGATAATCCATTGAGTCAATTGCTTTATAAGCCCCGTTTCTTCCGCCAACGGTATGAAAGCATCCGGAAAGAATATTTTCCCCGTCGGAGGTACCCAACGAACCAGTGCTTCGACGCCACATATCTCACCAGTTTTAAAATTAACAAATGGTTGGTAGTGTAGAACGAAATTATAATCTTTAATCGCTTCAGCCAATGAATCCTCTGAAGGTTTTAAAGTTCGTACTTTTTCTGCTTCTAATAGCTTTTGTATCTCGGCAATTTTTACTGGTTTTTGAAAATGTGTAATCATGTCCAAGCCATATTGTTTGCCTAGCTGAAAAGCAGTGGAACGAATTTTTTCTTCATGCCCGCTCATAACAATAACGGGGCATTTTCTATTTTCTTTGGATAAGAATCTTAGCAACTCAATGCCATCATTATCACCGATGCTGAGATCTAAAATAATAAGGGAGGGGTTAAAAGCTCTATATACCTCTTGAAATTTCGTAATTTCGTTTAATTCGCAAACGGCAAAACCACAACTTTCACCGATATCCACAAATAACTTGCATATACCCTTATCATCATCAATGATGAGTAAACGATGCTGTTGTTCTTTCATTTGAATTGCCAACTCTATAGATCTAGATAAACTTAAGAATAGACAATTAATCTCGACCATGACATCGTTAAAATCGACTTCATTGAGCCCTGGTCGAGATTTTTAGCTTAAAAATTACAAATTGATTTTGATGATGATACAACAACTGCTTATTTATTAATGCTCGCGTGTTGCATAAAAAGTGATATCAGGCCAACGTTCTATCGTTAAATTCAAATTCACCTGTGTGGGTGCTAAATACGTCAGATTATTACCACCATCAAAAGCCAAATTATCTTTGGCCTTATGTTCAAATTCAGCCAGTTTTTTAGGATCAGAACATTCAACCCAACGGGCAGTCGCAACATTTATGTGATCATACACGCAATCCACGTTATATTCGTTTTGCAACCGATGCGCAACCACATCAAATTGCAACTCCCCGACCGCCCCCAAAATGATTCGATTGTCGTTTAAAGGTCGAAAAACCTGTGTGGCACCTTCTTCTGAGAGTTCTATTAATCCCTTTTGCAGGGCTTTCGCCTTAAGAGGATCTTTAGGACGAACTGCACGAAAAAGTTCTGGCGCAAAATAGGGGATTCCAACAAACTTGAGTGTTTCCCCTTGTGTAAAAGTATCGCCAATTTGAATAGTGCCATGATTATGTAGCCCAATAATATCACCTGGCCAAGCTTCGATCACACGATCTCGATCACCTGCCATAAAAGTAAGCGCGTTGGATATTTGTATTTCTTTACCCAGTCTAACATGCCGCATTTTCATACCTTGCTGGTATTTTCCTGAGCAAATTCGCATAAAAGCGATGCGATCTCGATGTAGGGGATCCATATTGGCCTGAATTTTAAAGACAAACCCTGAAAATTTTTCTTCATGCGGTAACACAACCCTTGTTTGTGCCTGACTGGATTCAGGCGGTGGTGCATAGCTTGCAAAAGCATCTAAGAGTTCTCGAACGCCAAAGTTATTCAACGCGGAACCAAAAAAAACAGGAGATAATCGCCCTCTTAAAAACTCATCGTGTCGGAATTCATTGCTTGCGCCACGAACCAAAATTAATTCGTCTCGAAATTCTTTTGCCAGATCTGTTCCAATGCGTTCATCCAGTTCTGGGTTATTGAGACCTGTAATGATCTGACCCGCCTGAATTTTCTCGTTTTGCCCAGGCTGATATAAGCAAATGGTGTCTAGAACCAAATGGTAAATACCTTTAAAATGCTTACCCATTCCGATTGGCCATGTCACTGGCGCACATCGGATTTTTAAAATACTTTCTATTTCGTCCAATAAATCGATGGGTTCACGACTGTCTCGATCGAGTTTATTAATAAAGGTTATGATAGGAGTGTCTCGAAGCCGACAAACTTCCATCAGTTTGATGGTACGAGTCTCGACCCCTTTCACCGCATCAATAACCATTAAAGCCGAGTCTACCGCCGTTAAGGTACGGTAGGTGTCTTCCGAAAAGTCTTCATGGCCAGGGGTATCCAACAAATTCATGATTCGGTCATGGTAGGGAAATTGCATAACAGAGGTCGTTACAGAGATCCCTCGTTGTTTTTCAAGTTCCATCCAATCAGAGGTCGCATGCCTTGACGCTTTGCGTCCTTTCACAGTGCCTGCCAACTGAATCGCTCCCCCAAACAATAAAAGTTTTTCGGTAATGGTTGTTTTCCCAGCATCTGGGTGAGAAATAATCGCAAAAGTGCAACGAGAACTGACTGGATCTATGCCCTTATTCATGAGTTATTACATATACTTACAGTGTTAAAGCCAGTCATTTTAGCATAATATAAGCCAGGTTGTCTTTCCTCATCCCTATTTTTCCCAGAACCACGTTTCTTGAATTGACAATTTGATAAAAATCTGCAAACTTAACAAGAGTGTTTTTAAGGGTTCCTTCATGAAAATCGCTCTAAAATTTCTGCTTTACGGTTGCATCCTCGCTTTTAGCTGTAGTGTGTCTGCCAATTATACTTTGCAAGATGTGATCGATGCCGAACCCAGATTGGCTAACCATACCCACTCTCTACTTGTATCACCTCTTTCTGGCCAAATAATCCAAATAAGAGGACAGTGGTATCAGATACGCCTCTTTAGCTTTGAACTTCAGCCTAATCTACTGCCTAAATATCAAGCGGTTACTTTTATCCAATTTCTTCAAAAGTACAATCTACTAATGACCACACCCAAAACGAGCCCAGAAGGCTTAACACCCACTGACTATTTTATAGCTCCCCGCGATTTCATGGATAAAGGGGTCTATTTTCTATTATCTTTGCGAAGGATAGATGATCCCAAACTCATCGAAGAGAAAGCTCAGTCTTCCACCAAAAAAAATCGCCATAAGCCAAAAAAGTTAAAACTTAAGGGTTTGGCTTCGTCAACGGTAACTGTTCACACTCATTTCCATGAAAGTGGCTTTATTTATCCTGGCTCCCCACTTTCGCGAGGATGACTCAATGAGATTCATGGGAATTCTCCAGCGCAAAAGCCGGAAACTGGACTTGACTCAATGAAATTTATGAGGATTCTTCAGCGCTTATACGGGGATGGCACCCCAATATAAGACTCTTAATAAAACCTTTTTAAGTGCAAAAGTAGTGATATAAAGACTAAATTTTAAGCTTTTGTTTCTAATTCAGGAACTAATTGATGTAGCAAAGCTTTCAATGCCTTTTCATCACATTTGTCACATGCTTGCTCCATCATTTCTAACACTTCAACCAAAGAATTCCAACTGTATTCTCTGGCTTTGGCCTGAAATATTTTTTGGTGAGTCGTCTTCTCGAGTGATTCTGTAGGATGAAACAGTTCTTCATACAACTTTTCTCCTGGTCGTAAACCAGTATAGCGAATTTCAATATCTTCTCCGGGTTTTTTACCCGCTAAGCGAATCATTTGCTCTGCCAAAAATTGGATTTTAATGGGTTCGCCCATATCCAAGACAAATATTTCCCCGCCTTTGCCCAATGTAAATGCTTGTAAAATCAATTGGCATGCCTCTGGAATCGTCATAAAAAACCGTGTGATGTCTGGGTGTGTGACCGTCAGCGGCCCACCTTGCTCTAATTGATGTCGAAAAGTGGGCACGACACTCCCTGCTGAACCCAATACATTACCAAAACGTACAATGCTAAATTGAGTTTTTCCCTGTCCATTTAAGCCATCACACACCATCTCGGCGACCCGTTTAGAAGCGCCCATAATATTCGTCGGATTAACAGCTTTATCCGTTGAAACCAGAATGAACTTTTCCACACGATATTTTATCGCCAATGCTCCTAAACAGTGTGTCCCCAAGATATTATTGATAACCGCCTCGCGCGGTTGAGTTTCTAGCATTGGAACATGTTTATACGCTGCAGCGTGGAAAATGATTTCAGGATGATATTCCGAAAACACATTTTCCAGTGCCACTTGGTCCAGAATATCTAATAGGCGTTTCACAAATCTAATTTGGGGAAATTTTTCACTAAACTCTTGCTCCAGCATAAACAAATTATACTCGGAACGCTCAACCACTATTAAAGCGCTGGGATTAAGATGCGCGACCTGTCGACACAGTTCAGATCCAATAGAACCACCAGCTCCGCTGATCAGAACCGTTTTATGCACGATGGCTGAACGGATTGCTTGCCAATCTAAGGAAACAGGATCTCTGCCCAATAAATCTTCCAGAGAAACCTCTCTTAGCAAATCAATACTGACACGACCCGACACTAAATCACTGAGCCCAGGTAACGTCCGAATCGTACACCCAGTCCCCTCGCAATTTTGCAAAATGGTACGCATTTCTTTCGCTGAAGCGGATGGCATTGCAATGATAATGAGTTGAACTTCATATTTTTTGACGACCTTGAGAATATCGCTCACGTCGCCCACAACACGGATCCCTTGAATTTCCTGACCTCTCCGATTCCCATTGCTGTCCACGAAAGCAACGGGTTTATAGTTTCTTTCTTTGTCACGTAAGAGATCTCGAACGACGCCTTCTCCTGCTTGCTCTGCCCCAACAACTAACACTCTTATCCCGGTATTCATCCACAGCTGATAGTCTTTGAGCAAACGCACCGAAAAACGCGCACCGCCTAAAAATATGGTTAACAACATGGCGTAGAGAGGTAATACCGAGCGAGGAAATCCTTGAAACCGAATAGCAGAATACACCAGGAGAAACACTAGAACAGATCCTATTAATACCGCTCGAACAATTCGGATGAGATCGGGAATTGAAGCGAAACGCCAGATGCCCCGATAGAGTCCCACATACCAATAAGCAATGGTTTGCACTATCATCACTTTGGGTAAAAAGTGAAGCCCAATCAACCAGGGTTCATCTGGAATACCATCTAAATTGAACCGTAACCAATAGGCGCCAAACCACGCAAATGGAATAACCAGGACATCGTGTAAAATAGCTATCCAACGACTCTTTTTTTGCAATAATCCTTGGATCATATCGTGCTCACCATTGGTTTTACCTTTTCTATGGCACCATAAACACCTGATAAAATAACTAAGGTTAAGCCCAAAGCCCAACCACTCAGTGCCGGTTCAAAATACACACCTAAACTTATCGTGGCCAGAATGCCATTCAGGACAATGACTCCTCCCAAGATTTGACGGGGTGAAAAACCCGCACGATGTAATCTTTGGTAGGCATGCTCACGATGGGCAATGGCAACGTTTTCTTTGTAATACCAACGCCTTATCACCGTCATCGTGGCATCAAACCAAAAGGTGCCAAATAAAATAATCCAAATGGTTATAGGAAGTTGGTACTTTCTATCTCCAATTAATGCAAAAAGTGTGATGAGAAAACCCAGAAAATAGCTTCCGGCATCCCCCATAAAGATTCGTGCCTTGGGCCAGTTCCAAACTAAAAATCCCGCGAGGCTGGCCACCAAAATCCAAGCAGAATATGCCATCTCGAGAGCCCCAGTTAACCAAAACAAAATCCCGCCAATACAAAAAACAAACAAGGCTTCGGTTGCTGCCAACCCATCTAGGCCATCCATAAAATTAAATAGATTCGTCGACCAAACCAACGCTAAAACGGCCAAAGCAGATCCCAACCACCCTAAAGAGATGAGGGTAGTGCTGCTCCAATGAAGTGATGAAGCACCGCCCAGTAAAAAGACCGTACTACAGGCAATCAAAATTTGGATCACCAAACGCCTTTTAGAACTGAGACCCCGGCAGTCATCCCAAAGTCCCAGTAAAGCCATCAATATAGCCATCGGAAAGAAAACCCAGAGTGTCTTAGCAGCGGATGGGTAAAATTGGCAGGCTAAACCCATCTCTAATACCCAAAGTAATACGAACACAATGCCTCCTCCCCTCACCACACTTTCTTGATGTGCCGAACGGGCATTGGGAATATCTAACAATCCCCGCTGCAGGGCAAACCGTCTAAACAGCCAAACCAACAGGATGGAAAGCAGAAAAGTAGACAAGGCCATTACAATAAAAAATGAGTTATTCAACTTTATCTCTAACATTTCTTGAGGTTAATTCGCTGGAAATTTTACCACAGTTTGTCCCTACAAATAATCTGAGATGACATATCTCAGTGTATCTCCCTCAAAGAAACTGCAGATGCATCACCTCTAAAGGCTACCTTGCCAAGGACACTGTATGGACCGGTTAATTGTGGGGACTGCTGCCTAAGGAACTTTTAAGCCGAACCAAAGTCTATTAAAACAGACAACAGTAGTCTTGGATTTCCCAAATTTGCAAATATGAAGGACATACACGCGATGTTTACTGACATTAACGATCCGGTTGCTCAGTTAAGAAATAAACAATTTCAGGAATTTGCAAAATTTACACCAGAACAACAATTATATTTAGCTCGACTCTTTCAAGCATTGGAAACAAACCCAAACAATCGATCGACGACCATCGCTGAGATCGCAAGATTTTATCCCCCAATCCATGCTCATATTTTTAACAACCCGAACATCAATAATGCTCAAGTAATTTCTAATGAAATCCGCCAGATAAATATTGGTATTCAACTCATTGCAAACAAGCAAGGCTATCAGTATGTGCGCGGAAATGGGACTCAAGCTGATTATTTTTATGTCCCGGTCAGAGATGGAAATGGTGTGGTTCAGCAAATCAAGAGCTGGTCAGTAAAATATGATCCAAAAATAGGCTATGAAATTCAGGTTGGAGGACATCGATACCCATTCAAAACCTTTGAAGAAATGGCAAAATATAGCTCTTATTTTGTTCAGGAACAAGCGAAATATGATAACTTAGTCAATTCACCTCATTTCAAAGCTCTGGATACAAAGAGTGCCACATCATTTCGCCAACAAACTGAAGAGTATCTTCTTCAGAACCAGAATCGGTCATTCATATTAAGGCCCCAATCAAATGGAGTTGATATTGCTTTGTCTATCAGACAAAAAGATGAGTTTGGTCAAGACTGGTTTACTCACTGCGTCGTTAAAACCAACGCAACAGAATATAAAGTCGAATTGGCTCCTGGTCAAACAATTTCGTTCCCCAACATAGAAGGCATGACTACTTACTTTAGTAATAGAAATCAATATTATGAGAAACTAACGAGTTCTCACCGTTTCCTGAAAACTGAACCCAATCAAACGAAGTCACTTCGCGCTCAAGCAGAGGAATATCTACTTCGTAATCAAAACCCTAACCACTATGTGATTAGACGAGGTACGGATAAGGATGATCATACGTTGGCTGTTTCAATCAAAATGACCGACCCCCAAACTAAAGCTGTTTCATTCGTCCATCATAAAATAAAAGTAACAGCAGAAGGCTATCAATCCGATGATCCTGCACTGAAATCTACGACTCCCTATAAGACTATTGAAAGTTTGGTGGAAAAAAACTATCCTCAACTACCTCAGATAGAAGCACAAAAAGCACTTCGAAGCCCCCCACCTTCACCCTCAACTCAAACTCGAGCATTGCAAGCCACTCCAGCTGCAATTCCGAAAGACCCTTCACGGCTGCCGAATGCTCAAGATCTTGCCCTGAAACAAGCCGATGCCATTATTGAGATTCAACAAATACCGATGCGTCAAAGAATAGAACTGCAAAGAATTTTAACGAGTTTAAGTAAAGAGAAAGAAAATACCCCGAGTTATAACGGTTTAATAGTTGAATTAAATATCCTGGGCACTAAAGATCCACATGTGAGAAACATATCTGATTATCTACTGAAAACTGTTCCCAGTCAGCTTAAATCCGAGCAAATGAAACAGATGAGTAAAGCCTTAGCAAATTCAATACCAACCACAAGTGCCGATGTATCAGCGAATACTGGGACACAGTATGTCGATTTATCTGGCAGGGCTCAAAGAACATTAACAGTCAACACAAACCCTTTTAGTGAAACTAACGAATCTTGGTCACCATCCCCAAGCAATGCCTCAAGAGAAATGCATCACCTTTATAGACGAGGCGCAGAAGCATCAAAAGCTTCACCCCCCGGTCCTGTTCAAAAACCTTTACCACAGACTCCGGCAAAAAGCACGAATCCTTTTGCGGAAGGGAATAATGATATACCCCCTGACCCCCAGAAAGGAGGCCGTCACGACTTTCATTAACATAAATAGTGATATCACCCCAAAAACAAATTTTATAAAAGATCTCGAACCATTGCCTTAAAAACATCGCCACGTTCTTCAAAATGACGAAACATATCATAACTGGCACACGCAGGTGACAATAAAACGCCATCCCCAGGACTGGCTTGCAGACTTGCGGTTTGAACCGCTTCTTCCATGTCTTTAACCAAGAAACAAGGGACTGTTGAATGCAGTAATTCGAACAGTTCTGAAGCCGATGTTCCCAGTAATACTACTGCGCGACAATACTGTTGGATGGGAGAAACCAATGGCCTAAAATCGGCATTCTTACCTAAGCCGCCGGCTATTAATACCCATTTCCCCGGAATATGCGAACCCAATCCCTGTAAAGCTGCTATCGTTGCTCCGACATTTGTCCCTTTGGAATCATTAAACCATTGCACCCCGCGAAGTTCTCGAACCCATTCGCAACGATGCGCTAAGCCTTTAAAACACTTGATTGCAGACAGCATCTTATCTAAAGGCAAACCCACACTTTCTCCCAAAGCCAGTGCTGCCAAGGCATTTGCCATATTATGCCGACCAAAGATCCGACATTCACCGGTCGGCAATAATCGCTCTTCGCCTCGAGCCAACCACAGTTCTTCGGATTGGATCAATCCATATTGATTTGCTTCGGGTTTATCTAAACCAAAACTCAAAAATTGTACTGAGTCATTCGGTTTTTCCGGCAAAATGGGATCGTCTCGATTGAATATGATTTGATCGCAGTGCTCGTAAATTCTGAGTTTTGCATTTTTATACTCTTCCAAATTTGCATAACGATCTAAGTGATCAGGACAAAGATTTAAGACGGTTGCAGCTTTGGAATGGAGCGAATAGGTTGTTTCTAATTGAAAGCTCGATAATTCCAATACATACAGTTCGGTTTCGGGAGATAATAAGGATAAGGCAGGCACGCCTATGTTACCCCCTATTCCCACTCGACACCCGGCCTCTTTTGCCATTTCACCCACTAAAGTGGTTACGGTACTTTTCCCATTAGAACCCGTAATGGATATCACAGGAGCCGTGATATTCCGCGCAAGCAATTCGATGTCTCCAATGATTTCAGCCTTTGGCGACACGGTGCTCATCAAGTCGGGATGATCTTTGGGAATGCCCGGACTCAACAACACCAACTTGGCCTTAGCCAAAACCTCCTTCGGAAATCCCCCAGTGTAGACCGCAACAGTCGGGTACTGGGTTTTAAATTCTGCCAGTTTTGGCGGTTCTTTTCGGGTATCGATTATCGAAACAGGGATGCCGCGTGCCGTAAAATATTCGATACAGGATAACCCTGTATCACCCATCCCAATGACTACGGTATCTGTTGGTGTTTGAAAATTCTGAGCACTCATTTTTTTGTACTAACGCAGTTTCAAGGTTGCCAAACCAAATAAGACTAACACGACGGTCATGATCCAAAAGCGCACCACAATCCGAGGTTCAGGCCACCCTAGTAATTCAAAATGATGGTGAATAGGAGCCATCTTGAATATTCTCCGTTTTCTCAGCTTATACGAACCGACTTGTAGCATGACCGAGACTGTTTCGATCACAAATACACCACCCATGATAAATAACACCAGCTCTTGTCGAACGATGACGGCAATAATCCCTAACGCTGCCCCTAACCCTAAAGCACCCACATCTCCCATAAATACTTGAGCAGGATAGGCATTAAACCATAAGAAACCCAAGCTGGCTCCTACTAAAGCACCACAAAAGACCGTCAGCTCTCCCACACCTGGCACATAGGGAACGGCTAAATAATGGGCAAATTTAATGTGGCCCGTAATATAGGCAAAGATCCCTAAAGCGCCTCCTACCAACACAATGGGCATAATGGCTAGGCCATCTAATCCATCGGTTAAATTAACGGCATTACTGGTACCAACAATGACAAAATACGTTAGGATCACGTAGAATCCACCCAAAGGGATCATCACATTTTTGAAGAAAGGAACCAAAAGACTCGTTTCTGCAGGGCTCACTGATTTGCTATACAAATACAATGCCGCAGCCAGTCCTAAGACCGACTGCCAAAGGTATTTCCATCGAGCCGGCAATCCTTTGGGATCTTTTCGAACCAATTTACGATAATCATCTATCCACCCAACGACCCCAAATCCCAACGTGACAGCCATCACTAACCAAACATAACGATTGTTTAAATCACTCCACAAAAGTGTTGTGACTGCAATGGCAACCAAGATCATCGCCCCACCCATTGTGGGAGTTCCTGCCTTTGAGTAATGACTCTTTGGGCCATCATTTCGAACAACTTGACCAACCTTGTATTGAGAAAGCCAACGTATCATCGGAGATCCAATCCAGAGCGCAATCACAAACGCCGTTAGTGCCGCTAAAATAGAACGTAACGTAATGTATTCAAAGACACTAAACACACGATAATAATTTGTTAAAAATTCCGCCAGCCACATTAACATAGGTTCGCTTCCTGTTCGCTGGTGATTAACCCAGACACAACCTCTTCCATCTTCATTCCACGAGATCCTTTTACCAAAATGGTGACATTTTGTTTCAATTCAGATTGGATCGCAGAAAGAAGTTCCGCTTTGCTCGCATAATGCACAGCACCTCGGCCAAAACTTTCCACGGCACCTTTGGTTAGATTGCCAGTACCATGCAATTGTTGGATCCCCAATAATTTCGCTTCATGGCCAATCTGCCGGTGGAGTTCCACAGTATTGGCACCCAGCTCGACCATATCTCCCATCACAAATATTTTTGGTCCTGGGTACTTTGATAATACGGCCAGTGCGGCTCGCATCGAAATTGGATTTGCATTGTAAGTATCATCAATGATGCGAGCACCATTGACACCCGATTTAATTTGCAATCTGCCCGTTATCGTCGAAAACTTCTCTAGTCCTTTTTTGATGGAGGCTAAAGAAAGACCAAATGCTCTGGCCACCGCCGTTGCTGCCAATGCATTCATCACATTATGTAATCCGGCAACAGGTAACTGAATTGAAATCGAGCCGATATCGGTTTCGCAGTCATACTGTGAAAAATTGGGATTTAACACGATATTTTTAGCCATAATTTTGGCTTGGTGACTAATACCAAAAGTCACCACTTTTTGTTCCACCGAGATCAACCCTTGCCAATAATCTGCATGCTTATCATCGAGATTAATAATGGCTGCTCCAGTGGGCTTCAGTTCAGAAAAAATTTCTCCTTTGGCTTTTGCGATGCCAAACTCAGACCCAAAAATTTCAAGATGTGCCACACCCGCATTCGTGATGAGAGTAATCGAAGGGCTAACGAGCGACATTAAATAAGCGATGTCCCCTTTTTTTCTCGCCCCCATTTCGACAACGGCGACCTGATGCTCAGGTTGTAAACGTAATAGCGTTAAAGGCACGCCAATTTCAGTATTTTGATTGCCTTTTGTTGCCAGTACTGCGTAATCTTCCGATAAAATACTGGTTATCATTTCTTTGACCGAGGTTTTACCGCAACTTCCCGTCAGTGCAATGATTGGAATATTAAATTGTTGACGATAGGTTTTTGCCAAAATTCCTAAAGAGTAAACGGGATCTGAAACTTGCAAGGTGGGTAACTCTGTCTGGATGGGCCGGCTAACCACAATGCCCACTGCGCCTCTCGCTTTGGCTTCATCTACGTAATGATGACCATCTACCTTAGCACCCACAATAGCAACAAATAAATCTCCGGGTGACACAAAACGACTATCGGTCTGAACGCTGTTAATGGCTGCATCAACACCGGAATAGGAAACGTTCATGGCTTTGGCGACATACGATAAAGTTAATCCATTCATTGGCTAATCCTATTTAAGGCTGTTTGAATTTCCAAAGCATCAGAAAACGGAAATTTCTCGTTTCCAATGATTTGATAGGCTTCGTGGCCTTTCCCAGCGACAACAATACAATCCTCTGGCTTTGCACTCTGTATAGTGGTATGAATGGCCAACCTTCGATCGGATTCTACGTTGACTCTTTCTGGCTGCTTAAATCCAAGTAAAATATCCTCCAGGATTTGGTTCGGATTTTCCGTTCTAGGATTATCCTGAGTGACAGTCACGTGATCGCAAAATTCCTCAACGGCTGCAGCCATGAGAGGGCGTTTGCCCCGGTCTCGATCGCCACCACACCCAAAAACACACCACAACTTTCCTCGACAATGGATCCGAGCGGCTTTTAATACTTGTGTTAATGCATCCGGAGTATGCGCATAATCGACAACCACTAATGGCAATGCGTTCTGTCCTCCTAACCGCATCATCCGTCCGTTCACTGGCTTTAATGATTTAACAGCTTCTAATACTGTTGTGAATGGCATCCCTTCTAAACAAGCTGCACCCAAAGCTGCTAAGACATTGCTGAGGTTAAAATGTCCTAATAAGCAACAACGCAATGAGCCCTCTCCCCAGGGGGTCTTCAAGAAGGCTTCTATCCCGTTATCATCTAAGACCATGGTTTCTGCGACAATCAGTCCATCCAATTTTTCGCGAATACTATTTAGGTGGGCATTGATCGTATAACCAATCACTTTGCGATCAGCACGACGCAGCAGGGGATTCATCGCTAAGGTTTGACCAAATTCATCATCTAAATTAATCAGGCTATTCTCAGGTCGAAAATCTAAAAACAACTTTTGCTTTGCTGCACCATATTCTGCAAAACTCGCATGATAGTCTAAATGATCGCGTGTTAAATTGGTAAAAACCGCCGTACGGAATTGAACGCCTTCGACACGATATTGATCCAGCGCATGTGAGGTCACTTCCATGGCAACCGTCTTGGTTCCCACTTGTTTAAATTCCGCCAATTTTCTTTGAACCGCAATGGCATCCGGAGTCGTACAAAAGGTTTCATTGAGATTATCTAAAAATCCACTGCCTAAGGTTCCAATAACGCCACACTTTTGTTGAATGAAACCCAACAATTGCGCGATATAATGCGTCGTTGACGTTTTGCCATTGGTTCCTGTGACTCCAATCACAGACACTGTTCTTGACGGGTCATCGAAAAAACGCCCGGCAATCGGCCCCATGATCTTTCTTAAATGAGACACTGGGATGACGGGTACCCCTCGTTCTTTCATTCCAACCAGGCTTTGCCATTGAGTAGTCTCTGGGTCGCACTCGAATAAAACTGCACTTACACCCTTTTCGATGGCTTGCTCAATATAATCGCGTCCATCGACCGTTAAACCTCGAACTGCCATAAATAAATCGCCAGGCTTTGCCTGGCGACTGTCTAGACTGATTTCTTTAACCATTATTTCATTCATGAGTCCCGGTTACAGCTTGCGCCACTCGTAATCCATCTTTATCAATATCATCGGGTGGAACATTGAATAAACGAACAGCCCCCGCTGCAATTTTGGAAAAAAGCGGTGCTGCCAATTGACTCCCATAATACAATCCAGTTTGCGGATCGTCTATCATCACCACAATCGCAAACCGAGGATTTGAAGCAGGAACCAATCCTGCAAAGGTCGCAATATGACTATTTTCCATGTAGCGTCCTTCTGCATTCAGTTTTCGGGCTGTCCCAGTCTTACCTGAAGTATGATAGCCAACCACCTTTGCTTTCTTGCCGCTGCCATATTCTACGACGCCAGCCAACATTTCTACCACTTGACGTGCGACAACGGTATCAATCACTTGAGTGCCGGGGGGAGTCTCTTTTTGTTTGAGAAAGGTGACCGATCGTTTAATGCCGCCGGCCCCTAACACCGCATACGCCTGTGCTAATTGTAGAGGGGTCACATCCATACCATAACCAAAGCCCATGGTCGCAAGCACGAAGGAAGCATGCTTAGGCGGCTTTACTAACGTCCCTGCACTTTCCCCTGGAAATCCACTTCCGGTTGTGCTCCCAAAACCTAATTTGGCATAGGTATCCAATAAAAAGTCTGAGGGCAACGACAAGGTTAATTTACTGATCCCCACATTGCTCGATTTTTGCAAAATTGTCCCAATATCCATGACTCCAAAATTTCGATGATAATCTTCCTTAACGATATGACGACCAACTGTCATCCAACCCGGGGAAGTATCCACCAACGTCGTGGGCGTGACTTCTCCATTTTGCATGGCGTTTACCACACTGAATGTTTTCATCACTGAACCTGGCTCATAGCGATCAGTCACTGCTCGATTGCGGTATCTGCCATCCGCTCGCAATTTAACCCGTTGATTCGGGTTGAATGAAGGTTGATTGACCATTGCCAATACTTCGCCAGTTCGTACATCTAAAACAACCGCCGATCCTGCAATCGCACCACAGGAAGTCACGGCTGCTTTTAATTCACGATAGGCCAAATACTGCAAACGTTGATCTAAACTTAATATGACATCTTGCCCTGATTGGGTTTCTTGCAAACCTTCTATGATTTGCACTTCCCGCCCACGTCGATCTCGCACGATCCGTTTGCTTCCAGGAACTCCTTTTAAATGCTCATCGTAGGCTAATTCCAAACCTTCTTTCCCATTTTCATCGAGATCGGTAAATCCTAAAACATGAGCAGTCACTTCCCCGCCTGGATAAAAACGCCGATACTCTGACTTTAAATGAATCCCAGGAATCTCAAGTTGTTTTACGTGATCTGCCAGAGCCGGTGCAACCTGGCGTTTTAAATAAACAAATTCTCGTCCTTGATTTCGTTCCGCTTTATCTAAGACTTCCTCAACCGACATATCGAGGGTTGCCGCCAATGCAAGCAATTGAGGGTGTTCTGCTTCAAATTCCTTGGGATTTAACCAAATGGAATTCACTGGCGTACTGATTGCTAAGGGATCTCCATTCCGATCGACAATCATTCCACGATAAGCCGGGGTTTCGACAACGCGAATAGTCCGAATCTCTCCTTGATTTCGTAAAAAGTTCTGCTCTAGTACCTGCAAAGTCACCACACGCCAGACTAACCCTCCGACAACTGCGATCAAGCCCATCCCAATTAAAACAAATCTACCTTTATATTTTTTCATGGTTTTATCACTATAATTTGATTTTGAGAAGGCAGGATCATGTCTAATTTCTCCCGTGCCACCTTCTCTACTCTAACATCCGACCCCAGTGTTCCTTGTTCTAATAACAACTGGGTCCATTCTATGTGCAATTTATCTCGCAAATCCTGTAATTGTTGCAATTCAATATGGAGACTCCGATTTAAATATTTTGTATAAACCACTCCAATTGCTGAACACAAAACCAAACTCCCGAGTAACAGCACGCCCAACATTTGTCGATCAAACATCGCAGAAATTGCAATGGTTTGGATCTTGAAAACAGAATTTTTTAGTTTTTTTGTCATAAATCACCTATTTTTTCAGCCACTCTTAATACAGCACTTCTGGCTCGACTGTTTTGTTCAATTTCAACCAACGAGGGTTTCATTTGACGCACCACTCGCTGTAATTTTGGGTGTAATTCGCGCGCCATAATGGGAAGATCACGAGGATATTCATCCCCCTTTTCATGTTTTTGGATAAAACGTTTTACAATCCTATCCTCTAACGAATGAAAACTGATCACGGCTAAGCGCCCCCCCACAGCCAAAACGGCTAAAGCTTGATCTAACGCACCGGTTAAATCCTCTAATTCGCGATTGATCCAGATCCGAATTGCTTGAAAACACCGTGTCGCAGGATGCTTGTGTTTTTCCCAGGCAGGATTCGCTTTGGCGATGATCTCAGCCAATTGTTGTGTCGTTTCCAATGGCAATACCGTTCGCGCTACAACAATAGCGCGAGCAATTCGTCGATAAAACTTTTCTTCCCCATAAGACTTAAGGACCCACGCAATTTCCTGTTCCTCAGCTTCATTCAACCATTCGGCCGCTGACACCCCACACGTCGGATCCATGCGCATGTCTAACGGTCCATTGAGCCTAAAGCTAAATCCTCTCTCTGCTGTGTCTAATTGCGGCGAAGAAACACCCAAATCCATTAAAATACCTTTGACACGACCCACAATGCCTTCTTTTTCGCAAAGGGTTTGAAGATGGGAGAAAGAAGATTGATAAGAGATCAGCCGATCATCTTGTTGACTGAGTTCTTCTGCGACTCGAATGGCCTCGGGATCCTTATCCAACACCAATAGACGGCCCTGTTGGTTTAACGTCTCTAATATGGCCCGAGCATGTCCCCCACGACCAAACGTGGCATCAATATAAATGCCAGCCGGATCAATGTTTAATCCCTGCAGGACTTCTTGTAACATAACCGGGTGGTGCTCTATAACCATTTGATATTCCAATGCGTGCATCACAGGGACAAGACCTCCAGTTCTGGCGGTAACGGTCCGTTATTGTCTAATCCCACTTTTATCCAATCTTCACGGGTTTCTTGCCAACGCAATTCATCCCATATTTCAAACTTTTTTCCTTGACCGACTAACATAATGCTTTTTTGCAAGCTTGCGTACTCTCGCAATGGCGGCGGTAATAAAATTCGGCCATGGCTATCTAATTCCACTTCTGTGGCATGCCCAATCAGTAATCGTTGAATTCTTCTGGCTGCTGAATTAAAACTCGGGAGTGCTTCAATTTTCTTTTCGATTCTTTCCCAGTCGGGTAATGGATAAAGCAGTAAGCACCGTTCTTCGGTATCCACTGTCACAATCAGCTTTCCTTCGGCTTCGCTTTGGATACGCGTGCGATAACGAGTCGGCATGGCCATCCTGCCTTTGTCATCCACTTGAATTGAATTGACCCCTCGAAACACCGCCGGCTCCCAAAAAATTTTCCCCACTTTATCCCATATTTGCCCACATATCTATACTTTAGTAACCTGACCATAAGCTGTCAAGGAAAGCTTACCTACTAAGTTTAAGTAATTATTGTGGAAACAGTAACTTAAGTCAGGGGACGGCTACGATTTTAATTTATGATAAAAAATATGTCAGTTGTTATTCTTTCAAACTTCAAAATCCCCCTAAAACCTTTGAATGCGTGAAGCTTCACGGTTTTTCGGTCAGAGGGAATGAGAGGGGATTTTTGCAGAAGATTTTGTCAAACGGCGAGCGTCTAAAGATCCACTTTGCGACGTTCCACCCGAGATCCCCAACAAAACTTGAGTCAACTTATCCAAGTCTTCTTTGGCAGAAGTCGGTTTAAGGCTCTCAAAAATAGAATTGCCATTGGCAATCCCCTTGGGAAACTCTTGCGATAATCGAATGTAATGTTTCAGAAGCTTACTTTCATAATCCGGATGATTTAACAAGTAACGTAAAGCATTTTGTGAAAGCGTTGTTCTTGCTTCAAATTTGTTCAAAACAATTCTAAAATCAATGGATACTCCAAAACAACTTTGCAATTCTTCCACCGACTGATAGACAATATCTAAACCCGACAACGCAAATTTTTCCGGCGTGACAGGGGCTAATAAACAGTCTGCTGCCAATGCAGAAGCAGCAACAGATTGGCCTAAACTCGGCGGACAATCCACCACAATGAGATCATATTGTCCTTTCAAGGCTTGCCATGGAGCGCGATAAACCGATCCTAAAGGCAATTTTTTCTGTCTTAATACTTCATCCAATAGAGAATTCTCAAAACGGCTCGGGACTAAATCAATGCCCGGCATTACAGGAATAATGGCCTGTTCGAGAGGATGGTTATCGGCAAGGACATCTATCATCACTGGAACAACTTCTGCATCCTGTTGAAAGGCGTGCGTCAAGTTTCCTTGCTGATCCATATCAATACACAAAACCTTGGCCCCATATAAGCTGGAGCGAACCGCAAACTCATAGACCAAAGATGTTTTGCCTGTACCCCCTTTAACAATCTGAAAAACGATGAGCTGTGGCTTAAAGCTAAATTGAAATAACGCTTTTGCAGTATCATGGGAAAAATAAATTTGTTGATTGGCCTTCATAAAAGGCAGCTGTCGTTCTTCTAAAGTCGACAGGATCCACCCCTTATTTTTCTTAAGGCAAACAGCAGCGTCCAAGACAGTCATTTTTGGGTTCATGCCATTATTTATAGTCGAACTTTGCTATACTGTCTCGTTATTTAGAAAGAAAACTTATTCTTCAACGCTAAAACTTTCCCCACACCCACACGTTCCTTTGACATTGGGATTGTTAAACTTGAGATATTCGTTTAACCCTTCGCGAATACAATCAATTTCCATCCCCTTTAAATGTCGCAATCCAGCGCTGTCCACCACCAATTGGAGCCCATTCACTTGATAAACAACATCCTGAGGATGAATGGCTTTAGCCAATTCCAAATAGTAAGAGAGCCCTGAACAACCAGAAGACTTTACCCCCACGCGAACACCCAAAGCATCATTTTGCCCTTGCAATGACTTTTGAAGATGGGCGGCTGCACTGTCAGTCACACGAATTTCACTCACATAATCCCCCTATAAACCGCTCTCGAATTAAAGTAATGGCCTTCTGAATCTCGAACTCGGTGGTAAATCGACCAAATGAAAATCGAATAGACGAGCGTGCCTCTTCTTCACTATACCCCATCGCTCGTAAGACATGTGAGGGTTCCAGATCTAATGTATTACAAGCCGAGGCAAAAGAAATGGCAAGCCCTTGTAATCGCTCCAATAAAACTGCCTTCGACAATCCAGAAAACCGCACATTTAAAATGTGCGGCACGACAGAACATTCCTCTGTATTCAAATAAAGTCCGGGAACCGAACCGATCCCTTGCCAGAATTGATCCCGAAATTGTTGAATCTTTCTATTTTCGTCGGACATTAATTCGGCCGCTAATCGACACGCCTCACCCATTCCCACAATCTGATGAGTTGCTAAGGTCCCCGCACGCAGCTTCCGTTCTTGCCCACCCCCGTGTGATTGGGAGACTAATCGAACGCGTGGGCTATCTCCCACATATAAACCCCCAATCCCCTTAGGTCCATAAAATTTATGCGCTGAAAAAGACAAGAGATCCACTGGCAGTTGCTGCAGATTAATCGCAATTTTTCCGAGACTTTGAGCTGCATCTACATGCAAAAAAACGCCTCGCTCACGAGTCGTTTGCAGAATACGGTTAATATCTTGGATAACTCCGGTTTCATTATTGACATGCATGATCGAAACTAAAACCGTATCTGCTCGAATCGTTGAATTTAAAACATCACAGTCCACTAAACCGTTAGGCTTAGGATCTAAATAAGTCACTGAATACCCTTGGGTTTCTAAGTAACGAAAAACATCTAAGACTGCCTTATGTTCCGTGCGACAAGTGATAAGATGTTTGCCTCGATCCGGGTAACCCGCGACTATCCCTTTAATTGCCAAATTATTTGCCTCGGTGGCACCGGAGGTAAAGATAATATTGCGCGAAACGGTCTGCAGTAAATGAGCGACCGCTTCTCGTGCCCCTTCGATGAGCTGCCGCGCTTCTTGTCCAAATGAATGGTGAGACGTTGAATTACCGAAAGGCCCCTCTAACGCTAAACAATAGTGCATCTTCTCTGCTACCCGGGGGTCCACAGGGGTTGTTGCTGCATAATCGAGGTAGATAGGCCTGTTTTGAGTCATATAATAAACTACACCATTTTTTGCGTGGCCGTCAATATCCCCCGCAATATATTTAACTCTGTTTTTGTAATCCCACCTTTACTATATAAGCGACGCAAATGAGCCATTAAATATCCAGGATACTCGGGATTCAACAAACGAATTTGGATCAGTGTTGCTTCTAGATGGGTATAAAACGATTCCATTTCATCGGCGGTTGCTATCTCTTCCGCTGCCGTCAATATTCCTGATTCTGCCCCTGCAACCCGAGCTGTATCGGCTAAAAAAGCCATGCGCAATTCATAAGTGATGATTTGAACCGCTTGCGCCAGGTTTAAAGAAGCATAATCTGAATCCGCAGGAATGGTGATTTGGAAATGACATCGAGCCATTTCTTCATTACTTAAACCGCTCTGTTCTTGCCCAAAAAGCAAGGCAACCTGTAAGTTCTGTTTGGTTTTTATTTCCTGGCTGATTCTCACAGCAGCGTCTCTCGCCAAAAGGGTAGGCCACGCCACTCTTCTCTGTCGGGCACTTAAACCCGCCACCCAATGACAACCCACCAAGGCTTCTTCTAATGAGTCTACTAGGGTCGCATGCTCGAGGATATCGTCCGCCCCACTCGCCCTAGCTGTCGCTTCATCCGCAGGAAAATGTTTGGGTGCTACCAAACACAATTGTCTAAAGCCCATATTCTTCATGGCTCTAGCAACTGCACCAATATTACCGGGATGAGTTGTATTGATTAAAACGATTTTTACCTGTTCAAACATTGAGTTATCATAACAAATTCATTCCCATTTGCAGAGCAATTTAGCACTCCGGCGTGACATCAGGTGTATTTGCAAGGTCTCATGATACGGTTAAGTGCTCTTCAAGATGACTTGTGATAAAATACCCTGAATTCGCTCACAAATTAGTTAGAACTATGCACCCATACCTTAACATTGCAGTTAAAGCGGCTCGCCTAGCAGGCACCATTATTGTTCGCAATTTAGAACAATTGGATAAAATCCCCATTTACGAAAAGGGAAAAAATGACTTTGTCACCCATGTCGACCGAGCTGCCGAATCAGCAATCATTGACACCATCCAAAAAGCCTACCCAGATCACAGTATCTTAGGAGAAGAAAGCGGCTATCATCCGGGAAATGAATTTACCTGGGTCATTGATCCCTTAGATGGTACTTCAAATTATATCCATGGATTCCCACAATTCGCCGTTTCTATTGCCATCAAACAAAAAGGACATATTGAACATGGCGTCATCTATGATCCTTTAAGCCAAGATTTATACACAGCCTCTCGTGGCGGTGGAGCCCAACTGAATAATCGGCGGATCCGCGTTTCCAGTCGCGAAAGTCTACAAGGATCTTTAATCGGCTCTGCCTATTCCGGTTATGATCGTGAAGGGAATGCACAGGAACTTTCTCACATAAAGATATTTGATACCCTTTTTAAACAAGGCGCTGATCTGCGCAATATTGGATCTGCCGCTCTAAACCTTTGTTATGTCGCATCGGGTCGTCTAGATGGATTTTGGGAATCCGATTTAAAAGAATGGGACATCGCTGCGGGTGTTATCATCGTTCGCGAAGCAGGTGGTTTTGTCTCAGATTATAATGGGGAAAATGGCTTTTTAGAAAGCGGTAACATTATTGCTGGCACACGAAAAGTATACAGTGAATTATCCCTGATCATTCAAAACGATTCAAATAGTCCACATTCTGTCCAACTCTAAGAATTTTATTAGGGTATTGGAGACGCGGCTACCGCTGTATTTTCTTCCTCAAACACTTGTCTGGTTTCTTTTTCTACCACGGCAACCACACAAGAATCGGACCAAACGTTTAACATGGTTTCTAACATATCAATGATTGCATAAAAAGGAAATATGACGGCTAAGAAGTTTAAAGGAACATTCATGGCCGCTAAAAACGCCGTCGCCAAGAAATAACATCCCATGGGAACCCCCGCATTGCCAACCGCTGCAATTGTTGCGATCACAGTCCACACGCCCATTTCTAGCCATGAATAATGCATTCCATGACTCATGGAAACAAACAAAACCGTGATCAAGATAAAAGCGGCACAGCCATTCATATTGATAGCAGTGCAGAGCGGAAATGCTAAATCGGTTAATTTTTTAGGCAGCTTCGCTCTTTCTACTGCACAGCGCATCGTCAAAGGCAAAGTGGCACTCGAAGATTTCGAGAAAAACGCTAACAATAATGCAGGCATCATATTTTTCGCTAATTCAATGGGAGAAACCCCCTTCATTTTTGCCATTAACGGTAAAATAATCAGCCCTTGGATGAGGTTGGCACCCACAATGGTCAACAAATACCAAACAAGCGGTTTATAGGATTCGCCTCCTTGCATTTCTTTCACCAATAAAGCAATAAAGCTCCAAATTGCAAGAGGGATGAGATAAATGATCCAAGAGGTTACCTTTATAATCAAGGCATATAAACTGGAAAATAATTCATGCAAAACCGTGCGCTGTTCATTCGGGAGCGCTAAGCTCGCTAGGCTAAATACAACAGCCAAAAACAACACTCCAATGACCTGATGTTCGCTAAAGGGCGTAATAATATTAGAAGGAAACAATTCAACGAGGTGGGAGAGATACCCTTTTTCGAATTCAGCTGGGAGTTGCGTCCAATTTTTCGCTGCAAGAGAATCCGATGGGTCGACGATGAGATAAAGCAGCAACGCGACCAAGGCTGCAATATAGGTTGTGAGTAAAGTGTATTTGATTAATCGTTTCCCAATATTTTTAAATGCCCCACTATCTTTCATGCCAGACACGGTTGAAACAATCGATAAGAAAATGAGCGGTGTGCTGACAAGTTTTAATAAATTAAGAAAAATTTCGGAAACCACGGAAACGGCTTGATTCAGGACAGGATTGTCCCACAAACCGGTCAACACTCCTAGAAGAAGACCAACAATGATTTTTAAATCTGAATTAACAATGAACTTTAACAGCTTGCTCATTTTATACTAACTATGGCCCTTCCCACTCAGGTTTAGCTTTAGGTAATAAGTCAGCGCGCGTTAGCCCTAACCATAATGCCAATGCCCCCGAAACATATATCGATGAGAAGGTCCCAATGACAATCCCCACAAAAAATGCCATAGAAAAGCCAAATAAACTTTCTCCCCCAAAAAACAGCAGCGCTAAAACAACCAATAATGTCATGACGGAAGTCATGATTGTTCGCGATAAGGTTTGATTGATAGAAAGGTTTACAATTTCAACTGGCGTATTTTTGCGAATTTTTCGGAAGTTTTCTCGAATTCTGTCAAAAACCACGATGGTATCGTTTAACGAATACCCCAATACAGCCAAGACCGATGCTAAAGTTGCCAAATCAAATTCAAAGCCAAAGAAAGAGAAAACGCCGAGTATCAGCACAGCATCATGGGTCAAACCAACTGCAGCACTTACTGCCAACCGGTATTCAAAACGCAACGCAATATAAAGCATGGTTGCCAAAATAGACACAAGTACCGCAATTCCCCCCTGCTCTACTAGTTGCTCCCCAACTTCAGATCCCACAAATTCTGTCCGACGAATTTCCACCCCGGCATTCTGTTTCAATAAGGTCTCTTTCACCCGAGTGGCAACTTGCTGTTCTGCAACCGATGCTTCGCCATTTGCGTCATCTTGCCCGGCTGCAAGCAACCCCTGTGCGTCTGTTCCATTTCCGATCCGAATCAATATATCCTGTGTAGAACCATATTGTTGGACCCGAATACCCCGAAAACCTTCGTGTTCTAGTTGTTCTTTGATGTTTGCAGGCGATACCGCCGATTGAAACCGTGCTTCTACTTGCGTACCACCCGTAAAGTCTAGACCGAAATTTAAGCCTTTGGTAATCAATACGCCCAGTGAAACGATCCAAAGTATGACCGTGATGAGACCGGTATAATGGCGGATCCCCATGAAATCAATACGAGTTTCTTTTTTAAAAAATTCCATGTCTAAATCCCCACTCTAACTCGTCTCATTGAACGACCACCATACAGCAATTCTACAATGGCTCGAGTCCCCGTAGTCGCAGTCAATAATGAAGTTAAAATACCAATACACAAGGTGACAGCAAAACCTTTAACAGGCCCTGTCCCAACCGCAAATAAAATCATACCCACAATTAAAGTGGTTAAATTTGAATCAATAATCGTCGCAAAGGCAAACTGAAATCCACGATGAATACTGGCTTTGGGTGAAAGCCCCAAACGTAATTCTTCACGGATCCGCTCAAAAATCAAGACGTTGGCATCGACTGCCATTCCCAAAGTCAACACAATTCCCGCAATGCCAGGCAATGTCAAAGTTGCACCAATGATTGACATTAATGCAACCAGTAAAATCAAATTTGCCACTAAAGCGAGATTGGCTATCAGACCAAATACACTGTAATAACAAGCCATGGAAATCAAAACCAGTCCTAAACCTACCCCAACCGAAATGATCCCCATTCGAATATTATCTTGCCCAATACTCGGGCCCACAATACTTTCTTCAACAATCGAAAGAGGCGCCGGCAATGCTCCCGCTCTTAACAGCAGTGCCAAGTCCCGTGCTTCTTGATAGGAGAGCCCCGTAATTTGAAAATTATTCCCTAATGCGCTTTGAATGGTTGCAAGACTGATAACGGATTCTGTCGTTTTATTATCATTGACTTCCACATAAACAACCGCCATTCTGCGGCCAATATTTTCTCGCGTCGTTTTAGAAAAGAGGGCAATATCGCCTCCTAGCCGAACGGATACCCCCGGTTGGCCATCCCTGTCCTGAGAAGTACTCGCACCAACGATGGCTTCCCCCGTCAAAAGAGGTTGAGTTTTCAATAATACAGGTCTGTTGTAGCGATCATAAAATAACTTCGATCCTATGACGGGCTGACCATTTAGCATGTCTTTTAAACTATGTTCGTGATCTTCCATAAGAAATTTCAAGGTTGCTGTTTTCCCCAAAATATCTCTGGCGTAAGCCGTGTCTTGGATCCCTGGTAATTCAACAACAACCCGATTTAGCCCCTGCCGTTGAACAATGGCTTCTGCAACCCCCAGCTCATTCACTCTATTGCGCAAGGTGGACATGGTTTGATCTAAAGTTTCATTTCGAATGGCCTGTAAGGCGTCGGGTGAAAATCTGGCATCACATTTCAACAACTGCGATGACTCGCTTGCACTAACAAATAATTCTGGGAATCGCTTTTGTAAAAAGGCTGTGGCTTGACGAAGATCTTCCGCTGTTGCAAACACCATTTCTATTTTTTCAGGAGTGATCCTGTCTACTTTTTTATAATGGATTTTGGCTTCACGCAGGGATTTTGGAATTTCAGCCGTGTAACCATCCATTCGCCGGGCAACCACGGACTCTAGATCGACTTTCATTAAGAAATGAACGCCCCCTCTTAAATCTAAGCCAAGCTTCATGGGTTTCGCCCCAATCGCAACTAACCAAGAAGGGGTAACCGGGGCCAAATTTAAAGCAACGCTATAATTTTGATCTAGGCTTTTGCTAATGATCTCTTTTGCTTTTAATTGGCTCTCAGGATCCTGAAAACGAACTAATACACTGTCTTCTTCAAGCGTCATTGACAATGGTTTTAAGTGAGCCTCTTCCAGAGATTGATTAATGGCTCGCACCGTCTCTTCGTTCACGGTTTGACCCTTTAAACCGGAAATTTGTACGGCAGGATCTTCTCCAAAAAGATTCGGGATTGCATAAATGAAACCAATCATTAGCGTAATGATAAGAATATAATATTTCCACTTTGGAAAGGTAGCAGGCCCGACCGTCTGTCTCATTTCTTTTACTCCATCACCCTCTTGCTTTAAATGGAAAACAAAATTTCACTGTCTTCCCATCTAAGTAAGGTCATTAGGCAATCGATTTCAATGTGCCTTTGGGAACTGACGTTGCAATGGCTTGCCGTTGAACGGGGACTTCTACCCCTTCGGCAATCATTAACACAAAAAAGTTATCGTTAACTTTGGTGATTTTCCCCAGAAGACCGCCCGTGGTAATCACTTCGTCCCCTTTTTGTAAATTCGTGACCAACTGTTGATGTTCTTTAGCACGCTTATTTTGTGGGCGAATAAACATAAAATAAAAGATGAGAAAAAACCCGGCTAACAATAACCCTTGGGTCATGGCATTAGAGCCCATGGCACTTGCAGCAGCTGGGGCATCCGCTAAAATCGGTGAAGCACAGAACAGTAATAACCAACCTAATTGTTTCATCTCTAATCCCCCTAAATGCACTAAAAATACCCGACAGTCTCAGAAAGTTACTAAACAAAACCTTGAGCAAATCGAACTACAGAATGTATCATGGATCACCCCCAAATAAAAATGGTTGGAGACTGCTGGGTAATTTGGTAAACTTCCCCCTTCATCTCTGGCCGGGATGGCGGAACTGGTAGACGCGCCAGACTCAAAATCTGGTGATGGTGACATCGTGAGAGTTCGATTCTCTCTCCCGGCACCACTCATCTAACCCATAGTCCTTAATATGGCTAAAGAAATAAAGTACGTCAGCTCACAAATTAAACCACAGACTGAACCCTCCTTCTCTTATATTTACTCGGTCTCTCTCTCTCGGCGACTGGCTGCGATGATCTACGACACCTTTTTAGTCATTTCGCTGTTTATCCTCGGAACATTTTTTTTCTTACTGTTCACCCACGGCAACACGATTGAGGTGGGTAACCGATACTATCAATGGTTTCTTATCCTGGTTGGATTAAGCTTTTTTATAGGGTGTTGGGGATATCGAGGACAAACCACTGGGATGGCTGCCTGGCATTTGCGCTTAATCAGTACCTCAGGCAAACCTCTTTCTTATTCACAAGCGACAATCAGAGCATTTTTCGCTGTCCTGACTTTATTGCTGGGCGGAATCGGCCTCTGGTGGGCACTTTGGGATCGGCAACACTTACCTTTATACGATAGACTTGCCAAAACTCGTCTTATCTTAGTCACAAAAAAAGGAGTCGGCTGATAAGCCGGGTTCTGTCGTGGACAGTCATTCATCTAGGCCATTCGTCACCTCTGGCTCAAGCGACCTACCCGAACCCAGTGCGGGCCGCACTATTAGGTTCCTATTTGGTCTTGCTCCAAGTGGGGTTTTCCGTGCCGTTCTTGTTACCAACAACGCGGTGCGCTCTTACCGCACCTTTTCACCCTTACCTTTTTTTAAAAGGCGGTTTATTTTCTGTGGCACTTTCCGTAGACTCGCATCTCCCAGGCATTACCTGGCACTTTGCCCTTTGGAGCCCGGACTTTCCTCTTTACTCCCAAAGAATAAAGCGACTGTCTAGCCAACTCCCACCCAAAGGATACCGAAAATTGGTTCACCAATGCAAATATAATCCATGCTAAAATATCGGTATGGGGAAATTAGATTATCTCAATACCATCTTTATTACCTCCCGTAAAATCAAGAACGGGGGGTTAGCTATACTCATCTGCTGGGGCTTAATCGGACCAAACCCTGGCTTTTGTAACCCCAGCCAAACGATAGAATCCGCTTTGATCAAACTCGACCAGCATATTCAGCGCCAAGTTCAAAAAAAACAGATCCCTGGTTGTGCCGTGGCAGTTGTCTACCGCAACAAAATCATCTTCATAAATTCCTATGGGGTTAAAACCTTAGGCAAGAAAGAAAAAATTGATTTAGATACGGTATTTCAATTAGGCTCTGTCTCTAAACCCGTCGCTGCAACGCTTGCTTCCATTCTCGAGAATAAAGGGTACCTGAAACTAGACGATCCGGTGAATCACTACTTGCCCGACTTCTCTCTGAACAGCACCCATTCTTTTCGCTCTCTTAAAATTAAACATGTTCTGAGTCACTCTACCGGTGTCCCTCGGGGAGGCTTTAATAATCTCATTGAATCACACGCCCCCCCTTCTCGTATTCTTAAAGCGCTCCAAAATACGCCTGTTAGGACTCCCGTCGGAAGAAGATATGACTATCACAATGCTATGTACAGTTTGATCAGTGACATTACCCAATCAGCAACTGGCTTATCTTTTAAAGACTCATTACACATCAACTTATTGAAGCCTCTCAACATGACCAATACTTCCAGTACCTTCTCTGGGCTGATGCGAACCAATAATCGAGCGACTCCCCACGTCAAAGGAAAAAATGGAGCTTTGATCCCCTGCAATACTTACTCTCAGGGATATTACAACGTTGCTCCTGCTGGCGGCATTAATTCTTCCATTCGAGATATGGCAATCTTTTTGAAAGCACAATTGGGTGGATACCCAGAGATCATTAGCCATCGGGTCTTAACCCGGATCCAAACCCCGCAAGTTCCTACTCAAAGTTCGTTAAGCACTTACGAAGGGCCAGCAAATTTGATCAAAAATGCCCGATACGCCCTTGGTTGGCGGGTTGTCGATTTTGCTCACCATAAACTGGTTTTTCATGCTGGCTGGGTGAAGGGATTTACCAATTTTATTGCCTTAATGCCCGAGCACCAAATCGGGATCGTGGTATTGCATAATGGAGAATCAAAATTTTCTTCTAAGACTGCGGTCAAGTTTTTTGAATCATTATTAGATGTCCAAAAGCCTAAAAAATCTCTGAAGCTCGAGAAAAACTCTAAAGTGGCAAAACTAAGACAACCCTTTAAACATGCAAAACCGGTTAAGAAGAAACTAAGCAAAAAGCAGCTTAAGTTAAAGACTGTTTCAACGCATACTCGTACAAAAGCGCCTTACGAATCCCGGTAATCTTAGCCGTGAATCGCGCTGCGTCACTAACCGATAGCTCTGTTAACAATGTCTTTAAGATACGCTCTGCCTCAAGGGTTAATATTTGTTTAGATGCAGTCGTGTTACCCGCCACAATCAACACAAATTCCCCTTTTTGCTGTACCGTGTGAGTTTTTATCCCATTCAACAGTGACAATAATGTATCTGTGCGAATGGTTTCAAAAGTTTTGGTTAATTCACGCGCCAGTGTTGCTTCTCGCAGAGCGCCAAATACAGCAATGATCCCTGCCAAACTCTCCAAGATACGATGAGGGGTTTCAAAAAAAATCAGCGTTCGCGATTCTGGTTCTAATTCCATTAACCGTTTTTGCCGTGCCACGGCTTTTGCCGGTAAGAACCCCTCAAAAATAAAACGATCCGTGGGTAGCCCACTGGCAGACAAAGCGGCAATAATCGAGCAAGGGCCAGGAATCGGCACGATCCGAATCCCATGTTGATGCGCTAAACGTACTAAATGATATCCCGGATCACTGATCAGAGGTGTCCCTGCATCCGAGATTAAGGCCAGATTCATGCCCACTTTAACTTTCTCAATTAACATCAACGCTTTTTCTTGCTCATTGTGATCATGCAAAGCCACTAGGGGTTTTTCAATCCCAAAGTGGGCTAATAGACGCTGACTGTGACGAGTATCTTCCGCTGCAATTTGATCCACAGATTTTAAGACGCCAACGGCACGAATAGTCATATCGTCTAAATGACCAATCGGGGTGGCAACAATAGAGATCTCACCTGCTTTTACCATGTTTAAGCCCTAAACTGAATCGGAGTTGAAATATACCATGGATCTTGCCCCTACCAGGAATCATTTGAAATTGTTGGCAAAATACCGTACCTTAATAGGCATGGAAAGGATATTCTCACGCTTTTGTAGGCACTGTGGTGTCTTATTGGTTCTAGCAATTTTAGCCGGGTGTTCAACTAATTTATCTCGCCCGCCCTTGTCGCCCGCTGATGCAGCCAAAGAAGCTTCTCGCTACATCGAATTAGCGAGAGAAACTGGCCCTTATCAAGCCGTTGAATACCGCTTACAGGCAGCCATTTATTCAATCCAAGCAAAAAATATCCCCC
>Ga0206800_1026_pt1 | contig 30193 bp, 25 predicted proteins | sample Alteio_BWOrgCont_64_FD_152898 | JGI IMG/M metagenome (GOLD analysis project Ga0206800, IMG submission 152898) | Enriched cells from forest soil in Barre Woods Harvard Forest LTER site, Petersham, Massachusetts, United States -... | ecosystem: Environmental > Terrestrial > Soil > Temperate forest >... | reverse complement strand
ATGGGACGAACCATTTGTGCTTTAGGCGATGCTGCTGCAATGCCGGTACGAAGCTTTATTAAGTATTTTAGAGATGAATTTGAGTATCACATTACACACCAGAAATGCATGGTAAAAAAGGCTTAGTGGATTGGGGGATATTTTAAGATGCCTTTTATCGAAATAAATGGAAAGAAAATAGGGGCCGAAGATCCCCCAGGGATCACCGCTTTTAATTGGCGGCCACCCCGAATACCTCCTGCTAAAGATAATAATTCTGCAAAAGGAATACCCAATGATACCTCATAATTCCCTGGTCGATTCACATGGCCAGAAACACTAAATATCTTACAGCCACCATTATTAGGTTTCCCCAATTCTAAAAACCATTTTCCACCCTGCTGCAAAATGACCGGAACTGACGCAAAACTTTCGGTATTATTAATATTGGTCGGGCAACCATAAAGGCCAAAATTGGCTGGAAAAGGCGGCTTGAAGCGAGGAAAACCCTTTTTACCTTCCAAGGAGTCCATTAAAGCTGTTTCTTCACCACAAATATAAGCCCCAGCCCCAACCACATTATGCAATTCGAAATTAACACCACTTCCTAAGATATTCTGTCCAATAAGCCCTAAGCCTCGAGCCTCCTCTAAGGCTTTTTCAACCCGATCAAATGATTCATAAAATTCACCGCGAACATAATTATATCCAACGGTAGCACCCATCACATAAGCCGCAATCGCCATTCCTTCAATTAATTGATGCGGATTAAATCTTAAAATATCTCGGTCTTTGAAGGTACCTGGCTCCCCTTCATCTGAATTGCAGAGGATGTACTTTTGGCCTGGGCTATTCCGTGACATAAAGCTCCACTTTAGCCCGGTTGGAAAACCAGCCCCACCACGACCCCGCAAACCCGATAACTTTAATTCATCAATAATGACTTCCGGCTTAATTTTTTCTTTTAAAATCTTGCGCCAAACTTGATATCCGCCAACACTTTCATAGGATTGAAGGCTCCAGGAAGGAGTCAGATGGAGAGTGCGAAAACAAATTTCATTAGCCATCAACCCTACTCCAATTTAGCCAAAATAGCATCAACTTTGTCGGGTGTTAAATTCTCATAATAGACTTGTCCGATTTGCATCGCGGGCGCTCCCCCACAGGCCGCGAGACATTCAACCTCTTTTAACGTAAATCGACCATCTTTCGACGTTTCGTTAAAGTCTATTCCTAAACGATTTTTTAAATGCGCGACTATTGGTTCCGAACCACACAATAAACAAGAAATATTAGTACAAATCGAAACTTTATATTTACCAACAGGTTTTAAATCGAACATACTATAAAAAGTCGCAACTTCATAAACCGCAACTTTAGGCATACCAAGATAAGCTGCAACGGCATCCATCAGCGGTTCCGTTAACCAACCCGAGTTTTCATCTTGAACAATTCTTAAGGCGTACAATACCGCTGATTGACGCTGATTTTCGGGAAATTTCTTTAACCATTCATCAATTGCTTGTTTAGATTTGTACGACAAAACAACCGTCATCGATCTATCTCCCCAAAGACAATATCTTGAGAACCAATGATTGCCACAACATCGGCTAACATGTGGTCCCGAACCATTTCATCTAACGCCGCCAGATGAGGAAATCCCGCCGCGCGAATTTTAAGCCGATAAGGCTTATTGGCTCCATCTGACACCAGATAAACACCAAATTCGCCTTTAGGATGCTCTACCGCCGCATATGCTTCCCCTGGGGGAATAGAAAAACCTTCGGTAAATAATTTGAAGTGATGGATTAATGATTCCATCTTTTCTTTCATCTCGACTCGTTTGGGTGGAATGATTTTATGATTGTCTACAGCAACAGGCCCAGGATTTTCCCGCAACCACTTTACACATTGTTGAATCAAATGGTTGGATTGACGAAGTTCTTCTACCCTCACTAAATAACGATCATAACAATCACCGGTTGTGCCAATCGGGATATCAAAAGTCAATTTATCGTAAACAGCATAGGGTTGTTTTTTTCGCAAATCCCATGCAATGCCTGAACCTCTTAACATTGGACCCGAAAAACCAAGTTGCAGTGCTCGCTCCGGAGTAACCACGCCAATCCCAACGGTCCGTTGCTTCCAAATCCGATTATCCGTCAATAAAGTTTCATATTCAGCAATACGTTGGGGAAACCGCTCGGTAAAATCCCAAATGAAGTCTAAAAGCGAACCTTGTCGATTGGCATTTAATTTGGCAACTTCTTTTTCGTTATGCCAACGTGATACTTTATATTTTGGCATCTTATCTGGCAGATCACGATAGACCCCACCTGGACGATAGTAAGTGGCATGCATCCTTGCACCAGAGACTGCCTCATAACAATCCAACAAATCTTCCCGCTCACGAAAGCAATATAAAAACATTGTCATGGCTCCTATGTCCAGCGCATGACAACCCAACCATAATAAATGATTTAGAATACGAGTAATTTCATCAAACATAACCCGTATATATTGTGCTCTAACAGGAACTTCGACCCCTAATAATTTTTCAATGGCCATCACATAACCATGTTCATTGCACATCATGGAAACGTAATCTAATCGATCCATGTAGCCAATGCTTTGATTATAAGGCTTGCTTTCTGCCAATTTTTCTGTGGCACGATGTAACAATCCAATGTGTGGATCGGCGCGTTTAACCGTTTCCCCATCCATTTCTAAAACCAAGCGTAATACACCATGAGCCGCTGGGTGTTGCGGTCCAAAATTAATGGTGTAATTTTTAATTTCTGCCATAATGATTTAACTTTTATCCCCGCTATACCGGTTATCATTACGAATGGTTTTCGGCACCAACGTTCGAGGTGAAATATTGACTGGTTCATAAACCACCCGTTCTTCTGCTGCCGAATAGCGCATTTCCATATTGCCAATGAGTGGAAAATCTTTACGAAAGGGATGGCCAATAAAACCATAATCCGTTAAAATTCTACGCAAATCAGGGTGTTCTGCAAACAAAATGCCAAATAAATCAAAAGCCTCTCTTTCATACCAGCTGGCAGAATTCCAGATACTCATGACAGAAGGAATGATAGGGGGATCCCCTACTGCAAAGGCACGCACTCGTAAACGATGATTGTGTGACACGGAAAGTAAATGATAAATCACCGCAAAACGTGAAGCACACTCTGGAGCTGCAGAGATGGCATCTACCCCGCGAGAAAAACCCGTTTTAGTAGCCGAAAATGTCGTCCATTCTGAAAGTCCATAATGTAAATAGTCCACGCCACACAAATCCATTAACATTTCAAAACGAAACAAGGGATCGTCACGTAAAATTTGACAGATCTCCAGTAAATTTTTTCCCTCAATCTCAATCGTTAATTCCGAACAAGCGATATTTAAAGAAACAATTTTTTCTTTCAAAGTATCTTGTATTTGCGAAGACAAGGTTTGCAAGTCTGACATGTGAATGTTCCTAAACTCTGGCTATCGTATTGGTGCGCTTTATTTTGTTTTGCAGTTGAATAATCCCGTAAACCAAGGCTTCTGCAGTAGGAGGACACCCCGGCACATAAATATCGACGGGCACAATGCGATCACAACCCCGCACAACCGAATATGAATAATGGTAATAACCACCCCCATTGGCGCAAGATCCCATTGAAATGACCCAACGAGGTTCGGCCATTTGATCATAAACTTTGCGTAAAGGCTGTGCCATTTTATTACATAAGGTTCCCGCGACAATCATGACATCCGATTGGCGAGGGCTGGGTCTAAACATAGTCCCAAAGCGATCCAAATCATATCGGGCGGCTCCTGCATGCATCATTTCAACGGCACAACAGGCCAGACCAAACGTCATTGGCCATAAAGAACCCGTTCTTGCCCAATTCACCAGGGAATCAACCGAGGTTGTCACAAAGCCTTGTTTGAGTATCCCTTCTATTCCCACTCTAGAGCCCCCTTTTTCCATTCATAAATAAAACCCACGGTTAATAGCAAAAGAAAAATACCCATTCCGCAAAAGCCGACCCAACCAATGTGATCTAATGCAACCGCCCAGGGAAATAAAAAGACCATTTCCAAATCGAAAATAATGAATAAAATCGCAACTAAGTAAAAGCGGACATCAAACTTCATTCTAGCGCTGCCAAACGCTTCAAAGCCGCATTCATAGGGAGAGTTTTTAGCCGGATTGGGCCGCCTAGGCCCCAATAACGCCCCTAGAGTAATGGGAATGATCCCGCACAATGATCCTAAGACGATAAAAAATAAAACTGGCAAGTATTCTTGAATCATGCTGAACCTAACCCCGACGTTTCGTTTTTCAGTATAAAACATTATCTTACGGGCTAGCCACTCTTTACTTGATATTACTCCTAATTTATTGATCGGTGACTTATAAAAAATGATTACAAATGAGCTATGTCACAATTTTCAAATGAAGTGTGCTATGTTTATAGTTATCAAGTAAGCTCATTTTGAGGAGCTAAATACCATGTCACAATTTAAGAGAGAACCTTCCCCTTTTAAACAAAAGACGGGCGAACTCACCCACTTGGCAACTCATCATTTACAAAAATGGCATTATCAGGCTAAAAAAAATATGGTGGGAGTAAGCTTAAACGAGCAATTACAGCACGAAATGCGCTGTCTGAAGTTTGATCTCGTCCGAAAAAAGCGCTCGATTGATTCGCAATTCAACCAAGCAGTGCTTCGTTGGATACGGTCAATGAAAATACGCGTCAATCCAATGACAGTCAGAAAAAAAAGTGAGCGTTTTAAAAAATTAGATTTAAATCAAACGCTCTCTAGCCCTTTTAGAAAGCCAGAAAAATCTATCGGTCAACGACTTAAATTATTAGTCACCGATAAATTTAAAAGCGAATAACTCGGAAGATCTGGTGCCGAAGGCCGGACTCGAACCGGCACGACTTGCGTCACCACCACCTCAAGGTGGCGTGTATACCAATTTCACCACTTCGGCATTAAACTGCTTTAAACCCTAGTTACTCGGAATTTTGGGAATATCATTATCCGGCTCTAGGGGGACAGTCTTTTGTTCAGCTTTTTTAATCAATTCATCAATATCTTTTGGCTTAGCGTGATTTGCGGCCAAATAGCTGAGGGTCAGACTGGTAATAAAAAAAACCGTGACCAAAATTGCTGTCGCTCGGGTCAAAAAATTCCCAGAACCTTGACTCCCAAAAATAGTTTGAGATGCCCCGCTTCCGAAGGACGCGCCCACTTCAGCCCCTTTCCCATGTTGAACCAAAATAAATCCAATCAAGGTAACCGCTACAATCACGTGAATTATTAGGATAATTTGTTCCATACCGTTCTCTCTATTGTCTACAAGCCATGCAAATACTTAAAAATTCTTGCGCGTTCAATGAGGCACTGCCCACTAAAACGCCATCAATATTAGGTTGCATCAGCAATGCCTTCACATTGCCAGGTTTGACACTCCCGCCATATAAAAGGCGGGCTTCATTGGCAACCTTTCGATTCCGTGCCGCTAACCACTCCCGAATAGCAACATGAACTTCCTCTGCCTGCAGAGGCGTTGCGGTTAAACCCGTTCCAATTGCCCAAACAGGTTCATAGGCAACCATAACTCTTGGATCCAACCGAAGCTGCTCTTCGGGTAATACCGCCGCTAACTGGCGGCAAATAACCTCGAGTGTCTTCCCCTGGTTCCGCTCCTCAGTTGTTTCACCAACACATATAATGGGGGTCAGATCTGCATGGTACGCTGCCCATACTTTTCTTGCAATAAGTGTATCATCTTCAGAGAAAATTTGGCGACGCTCAGAATGCCCCGCTAACACATAGTGACAGCCCATTTCACGAATCATCGACGGAGAAATTTCGCCGGTAAAAGCACCGGTCATTTCAGCATAACTATTTTGAGCCCCCAATTGGATTCTCCCTTTCTTTGCAAGCTGGTTAAGGTAAAGCCGAGCCTCCGATAAATAAACGGCAGGGGGACATAAAACAACTTCAACCGGGTTCTCTTCAGGTAAACCTGAAACGTATTGCTTTAGCCAGATTTCGAGCATTTGGCGGGATCCATGCATTTTCCAATTGGCAATGACACAAGGTTTACGGTGAACTGGCTTCAACTTGTTTACCCTCAATAATTGCATTTCCTAAAACCACACTTCGTTCCAAAGCTTCGGCAGCACTTTTATTCCCTCTAATGGCTGCTTTCATTTCCTGGACAATGATCTCGCGAATGTTAGAATAATCTGGTAAGAGTATCCCGCGAGAATACTGTGATGGAGCACGACGCGAAAATGAATCGAGGGCAATTCTTGCCGTTTTACCGATCAAACCTTTCTCATAAAAATTTTGTTTTTCAGCCAAAATCTCCACGCCCTTTACCACTGGCATATAGCATGTATTTTGATGCCATTCATTTTGGACTTCAGGACTGGCTAAATATTCAAAGAACTTCTGAATGATGGGATAATCCTTGGGATTGTGGCCCGCCAAAGCCCAAAATGACGCCCCCCCCGGAGCAGTGTTATAAGGTTCAGACACAACAGCTTCCCAATAGGGAAAAGCACCAACCCCGATTTCAAATTTTCCCTTTATTTGCCTTTCTAAATGGGATAGTCGGTTAGCGCCTTGCGTTAAAATAACGACTTCATTATTCGCAAAAGCTTGCTCCGCCTTATGCCTAAAGTCTAGACTGAATATGCCCATCTGATACCAATTAGCCAGTTTATTTAGGTGGTTAATAAAAAAATCACTGTTGATCACCAATCTTGCATCGTCACCATCGATGCCATTCCCTTTTGTCGCGATGGCTTGATTATGCCAGGCACCCAAATGTTCAATATGATGCCCGACTAACCATCCTGATGCTAAAACGTTTTTTGCCCCGTGTTTTTTTAAGATATAGGCAATTTTTTCAAACTCTTCCCATGACGTTGGAGGTTTTTCAGGATCTAATCCGGCCGCTTTGAAAGCGTTTTTGTTGTAAAACAATACAATAGAAGCAGCGCTAAACGGCAAAGAAGGCAGCCCCGTTACATTGTGTTGACGGCTTTGATAAAAATCTCCAATCGCAGTGATAAAATGATCTTTCTCCAAGTTAGGGCTCGGTTTATTGGGCAAATTATCCAGAGAAACATAAGCACCGGGGTGGGCCTGCATCATTAAATTCCCCACTTCATAAACTTGCAAAATATGGGGAGCATCGGCCGTATTAATCACTTTCAGTCCAGATGCTAAGGTATTTTCATACTCTCCTTTATATCTCAGAACAATTTTAGCGGTCGATTTTGCTTGTAACGCTTTTTGGTTAAACTTTTGCACAAGTTCAGAAAATTTTTCAGCCAACGGCCCATCTAAACTATGCCACAACACAATATCCTGGGCTAAACAAGTAAAGCTAATTAGTAGTAATGAAACTAACCATAATAAATTATTTTTTAAGCTCGGGTTAAACATCCTAAAGCCCCTTCGGTTTCCATATGCCAACAGATTTACTGATATATTATCATCCTTGTACACCAAGTTGTACTACCACAAAGTTCTTTCTACACTAAAAGTAGGCATTAACCTCTCTCTATCATGCAATACTTTAAATTTTCGCTTTTGTTTACGTTACTGGGTTTAACTCTGGCCTTTTGGTGGGGTGGCGCTGTTGCCCTTTCTTTCGCTGTTTTATTGGCGATTTTGGAAATTAGCTTGTCTTTTGATAACGCCATCGTAAACGCTTCAATCTTGCACACCATGCAACCACTCTGGCAGAGACGCTTTTTTACCTGGGGAATATTAATAGCGGTTTTTTTAATTCGATTGGTCTTACCCGTTTGTATTGTAGCCCTGCTAACCCATTCAAATCTGTCAGATGCCCTCCTCTTGGCAATACAGTCGCCCGGGGACTATTCCAAACAATTAATTGATTGTCGCGTATTGACATCCACTTTTGGGGGTCTGTTTTTGCTTTTGGTTTCTTGTTCCTTCTTTTTTCATCAAAATACTCAAAAATACTGGCTAAACCCAATTGAAAAAATATTCATGCGCTTCAATAGATTTAAGTTTTCCGAAACGATTTTCGCTCTCATTATTCTATTCACACTACAAACCTTTATTCCCCATGCACATCGGGCAGAAATGATCATCAGTGGTTTAGTCGCCATCGCACTCTTTACAATTTTAACTTACTTAACAAATTATTTAAATCAAAAAGCAGTATCTTCAACCAATAAAGGAATAATACCTTTTTTATATTTAGAAATTTTAGACGCATCCTTTTCACTGGATGGTATTGTCGGCGCTTTTGCTATCACCCAAGACCTCATTATCATTTTAATCGGCCTAGCCATTGGTGCTATTTTTGTTCGATCGATTACCTTATTTTTGGTACACCATGGCACAATTAAGAAATATCTATATTTAAAACACGGTGCCTATTACGCAATCGGATCATTAGGTTGCATTATGTTAATGGATATTTTTATAACGGTTCCTGGAATTATCACAGGCGCTATTAGCTTTGGGTTGATTGCCTCTGCTTTTCTTTGCTCCAAAGAGCAAAAAAAATAATCTGAAAACAATCACACCGAGGAACTGACCGCCTCGGCCAGTTCTTCCGCAACAGATTGTATTATGTCTGAATTTTGACCTTCAACCATCACACGCACGACTGATTCAGTCCCAGAAGGACGAAGCAAAACTCGACCATGTCCACTTAACCTGTCTTCGGCAACTTTAAGGGCAAATTCAATTTTAGGGTTATCTGCCAAATTAATCCGAGAGTTTGCAACAGGTACATTGATCAAAATTTGTGGCAATTTTGTCATTCCCATTCTCAATTCTTTTAAAGTACGACCCGTAAATGCCATAACGGCTAACACCCTTAATGCAGAAACAATACCATCTCCCGTTGTATTCGCATCTAAGCAAATAATATGCCCTGATGACTCTCCCCCGAGATTCCAGGCATTCTTTTTAAGCATTTCTAAAACATGGCGATCCCCAACGGCGGCACGACAAAATGGGATCCCTTGGGATTTAAATGCCAACTCTAGGCCATAATTACTCATAGAAGTACCAACAACGCCTCCCGTTAAGCGTTTGGTTTCAACATACCATTTCGCAATAATAAACAATAATTCGTCGCCATCAACGACCGCGCCTGTTTCGTCGATCATAATCACTCGATCCCCATCACCATCCAAAGCAATCCCTACATGTGCTTTCTCTTCAAGAACCTTGTTTGCTAAGGGGATTGGATAAGTAGAACCGCATTGATCGTTAATATTAAAACCATCGGGCGTAACACCCATTTCAAAGACGGATGCCCCCAATTCACGAAAAACACCTGGGGCAATCCGATAGGTTGCTCCATGAGCACAATCAATAACAACTTTTATACCGCGTAAATCCAGGAAAGTTGGAAATGTACTTTTACAAAATTCTACATAACGTCCTTCTGCATCACGAACCCGAACCGCTTTCCCTAATTTTCGAGAATCAACTGTCACTAAAGTTTCTTCCATGGCTGCTTCGATCGCACATTCGAGATCGTCAGCCAATTTCATCCCTTCCGATGAAAAAAATTTGACGCCATTGTCGTAATACGGATTATGAGACGCACTGATAACAATCCCAATATTCACCCGTAGCGTTCGGGTTAAATAAGCAATCCCAGGTGTTGGCATGGGCCCTAACAACAGAGTATCTACCCCAGCCGAAGACAATCCCGCTTCTAAGGCAGATTCCAGTAAATATCCTGAAACTCGAGTATCTTTTCCAATCAGAACCTGATTTCGCTTTGACGGGTGAGTGGCCAGCACTTTTCCAACTGCCCATCCAAGTTTTAAGATCCAATCCGCAGAAATAGGCGGCTGCCCCACACGTCCTCGAATACCATCTGTACCAAAATATTTTTTCATATATTACTTTTTTTAGGGTTCGCTGGCAGCCGGATCACCAATAGAGGGGTCCGATCGAGTCACACTCGCTTGTGGTTGCGTTTTACTGGATTGGCCCCCTTTTTGGTTATCATGCCAATTAGAAGGTTCTCTAGGTGAAATGCCTGCCATGGCATCTTTAATTTGTTCACTATCGATGGTCTCATATTTTAATAAGGCTTCAGCCATAATATGTAACTTATCGATATTCGTTACTAAAATTTTCCTTGCTAATTCATAATTTCTATCGACAATGCAACGAATTTCCTCGTCAATGACATGGGCGGTCTCATCAGAAATATCTTTGCGTTTATTCATCGAATGACCTAAAAATACTTCACCCTCTTCTTCTCCATAGGTGAGAGGACCTAGGCGTTCTGATAATCCCCAACGCGTTACCATGTTCCGAGCAATATCGGTTGCGCGTTTAATGTCGTTAGACGCACCCGTCGTGACACTTTCTTTACCAAAAATTAATTCTTCAGCAATTCGCCCCCCAAATAGCCCGGCTATTTGGCTCTCTAATCGTTGCTTACTGTAACTGTAGCGATCGTCCTCTGGCAAAAACAGAGTCACCCCTAAAGCTCGGCCACGGGGGATAATGCTGACTTTATAAACGGGATCATGTTCTGGCACGGATAACCCTACAATCGCATGTCCCGCCTCATGATACGCTGTCAATTTACGTTCCGTCTCACCCATGACCATCGAACGTCTTTCAACGCCCATTAAAATTTTATCTTTCGCTTTCTCAAATTCGGCCATTTCGACTGTTCGTTTGTTCATACGCGCCGCAAAAAGTGCCGCTTCATTCACTAAATTTGCTAAATCAGCTCCAGAGAATCCCGGTGTCCCGCGCGCAATAACGCGTGCATCGACATTATCGGAAATAGGAACTTTGCGCATATGTACTTTTAAGATTTGTTCTCGTCCACGGATATCGGGTAAACCGACAGCTACTTGGCGATCAAAACGACCGGGACGTAGCAAGGCTGGATCTAAAACATCCGGTCTGTTGGTGGCCGCAATAACAATAACCCCTTCATTCCCTTCAAATCCATCCATTTCCACCAGCAATTGATTAAGGGTTTGCTCGCGTTCATCATGGCCACCACCCAATCCAGCCCCACGATGTCGTCCAACAGCATCAATTTCATCAATGAAAATGATACACGGCGCTTGCTTTTTGGCTTGCTCAAACATATCACGCACCCGAGAAGCACCAACGCCCACAAACATTTCCACAAAATCTGAACCTGAAATGGTAAAAAAGGGTACTTTTGCTTCTCCCGCAATCGCCTTAGCCAACAATGTTTTACCAGTCCCTGGCTGGCCAATCATTAACACGCCTCGAGGGATTCTGCCGCCCAAACTTTGAAACTTGCCAGGATCGCGTAAGAATTCGACCAGTTCTGCGACTTCTTCCTTCGCTTCATCCACGCCAGCCACATCTGCAAAAGTGACTTTCACTTGATCTTCACCAAGAAGACGGGCACGACTGCGACCAAACGACATGGCACCACGACCACCCCCGCCGCCTTGTACTTGTCGCATAAAGAAAATCCAAACAATGAAGAATAAGATAAAAACGGGGAACCAGCTGACAAAGATATTCATTAATAAACTGGGTTGTTCTGGCGGCTTACCTCGAACCATGGCACCACTGTCCACCAAGGTTTTCAAAACGGAATCCGACATGACCGGTGCATAAGTAACAAACGGTTTATCGTCTTGAGTCATTCCGCTAATATTTTGATCTTCAACCGTGATTTGTTTGAAATCCCCGGCCTTAACCTTGTCTAGGAATTGAGAATAGGCAAGTTTTGTAACTTGTTTTTGGGGCGGGCCAAAATTACTGAAAACTGACATGAGCACCAGCGCAATCACTAACCATAATATGAGATTTTTAAGCATATCGTTCAAAATGTGTGCCCCTTATTGAATGCTGGTATAAAACCTTTTGCCAATACATAAACTTCCCGAGACTCGGCTCTCGAAGCCTTAGGCTTGCGGATCACGACCTGGTTAAATCTTCCCTTAAGGCTGGCTATATATTCCTCTGAGCCAGCACCTTGAAATAGCTTAATTAATAATACTCCATCTTTTACCAACACTCTCTCTACAAAACTAAAAACCCCTTCAGCCAGCTGTAGCGAGCGTGCCTGATCAACGGCAGCAATACCACTAATATTGGGGGCTATGTCCGAAATTACAAGATCCACAGTATTCCCTTTTAATTTTGTGATCAATTCTTCAATGACTTCTCTGAGTTGGAAATCCCCAATGACTATATCGACCCCGTTTATCGGTTCCATAGGCAAAATATCGAGTGCGTAGACACTTCCGGTTTGACCTATATACTTAACAGCCATTTGTGACCACCCTCCTGGGGCAGCCCCTAAATCCACGACCGTCATACCTTTAGCGAATATTTTATCTTTTTCTTGTATTTCTTGTAACTTGTAAGCGGCCCTCGAACGATAGCCTAGCGCTTTGGCTTGTTGAACATAAGGATCTGAATGCTGTCTTTCTAACCAGCGTCCACTGCTCTTTGTTTTGGATCTTGGCTTGCTTCCTGTTCTCATCTCTTATCAATATACGTTAGAATAGTGATACATATTATAAGGAGTCACAAAAATTATGTCACTCACGAAGCCTGCTAAGCGCGCGCTCATCGCCGAGGCTCATCATTTGCACCCTCTTATTATTATAGGCAACCAGGGACTTACAAAAGCGGTTGCAGCCGAAACTGATAGAGCTCTTTTTGATCATGAATTGATTAAAGTTCGACTACCGGGCTCAGAAGATAAAGCGAACAAGGCGCTCATTGCTGAGGAACTCGCTCAGCAAGTCAATGCTGAGTGCTTAAAAATCATTGGCAATATTTTCATACTCTATCGTAAATCTCAGAAGAAAGTTGGAAAGAAATAATTTTATCTGTAAATAACATCAGCTATTTCGTAGCTCACGTTGCCTCCCGGCGCTTGAACTTCGACATTGTCCCCAACATGCTTACCAATCATTGCTCTGGCAATGGGCGATGTAATGGATATCTTACCGAGTTTTAAATCTGCTTCATCTTCTCCAACGATCTGATACACCATTTCTTGATCGGAATCCAAATGAATCAAAGTAACAGTCGAACCAAAAACAACCTTACCAACATTCGTAATTCCTGTTAAATCAACAACTTGGCAATTAGATAACTTCCCTTCAATTTCCCGTATTCTTCCCTCGATAAAGCCTTGTTGCTCTTTGGCCGCGTGATATTCTGCATTTTCACGCAAATCGCCATGCCCTCTGGCTTCAGCGATCGCATTGATCACTTTTGGCCTGGCAACCAATTTTAAATACTTAAGCTCCTCACGTAATTTTTCAGCGCCTGCCACGGTCATTGGGATTTTACTCATAGAAAAACAACCTTTTCGTCTGAAGTGATTTCCACGTCGCCTAGACAGACGTGGCCTAACAATTTGTCTATTATACAGAAGTACTCACCATAATAAATAAAGTACATATATCTATTCAGCTACTTTTTTATTTCTTTAAAATTAACATGTTACCTTTGAGATATGTCATCCCCGCGAAAGCGGGGATCCAGAAAAAAGCCTATAAAAACAATGGATTCCCGCTTTCGCGGGAATGACCAACTGAATAGATACAAGCACATTAACCTGAAAAGATTCCCCCTGCATTTAATTAGGTGTAGCTACTCAAAATAAGTTAGCATTTGAACATTTGTACAGTATTGAACTATGCATCAATCATCGTATAATGACTTGGTTCAGCTTACTAATTTAAGTTAAGAGATATATAAAGAGAGGACCATTATCATGAATAAGAGAACCGATAAACGAATTCGCCTAATCGAGGCTGCCGATAAGCTATTTTATGAACAAGGTGTCAATGTGACAACCCTTGCAAATATTGCTGCACTGGCTGAAGTGCCTCTCGGAAATGTTTATTATTATTTCAAATCGAAAGAATCGATTGTGTTGGCCGTCATTGAGCGCCGCCGCCAGGCTATCCAAGCTCAGTTTTTGGCTTGGGATACTCTAAACCATAAAGCTCGCTTAACATCGCTCATTGAACATAATGCAACTCAAGGCATCGACGCTGCTTCCTTTGGAGATTGGTTAGGGAGCTTGTGCCAAGAGCTTTGCAAGCAAAGCGGAGAAATCTCAAGTGCTGCAGCGGGTTTATTAAAAGATGTGTTGTACTGGTGTGAAGTCCAGTTTAAAGAAATGGGTAAAGGAGAAAAATCTCACACCTTAGCACTTTCTTTGTTGTCTGGATTACAAGGAACGAGTTTACTGACACTGACTTTAAAAAATCCCCAAGTGATTGAGCAACAAAGCCATTATTTGAAAAACTGGTTAGAAACTGTCTAACAAACACTTTTCAGTCACTCATTAAATCCTGCCTCTCTGCTTTCTTATGCTTTATCATAAAGTGTAGGGTAGAGATCTTTTTGTCCTGCCACCCACCTTAAAAATCATCTTTTATCCACAGCTTATACACTTGACGAATTCGGCGCGTTATCCCAAAATACATATATGTTGTGTGTTCTATTGAATTTAGACCACAATATATTGGGTTACCTATCAATAGCTAGACAACTTAAAACTTGGAGACCCCCTATGTATGTCGATTCACCAAATACCCCCACAATAACCTCAACGACACCGCTCATTCCCGGGACTCTCACTGTGATCCGCCGAAATGGTACCGTAGCCCCCTTTGATCCCACCCGAATTTCACTGGCCATCACAAAAGCATTCTGGGACGTAGAAGGCAACAACGCTGCTGGTTCATCTCGTATTGCGGATATTGTTCAGAAATTAACCGAAGAAATCGTGCGCGCTCTGACGCGTCGCCTGCCAACGGACGGAGGAACCGTTCACCTCGAAGACATTCAAGATCAAGTTGAATTAGCCCTGATGCGGCACGAGTATCATCAAGTAGCCCGATCCTTCGTATTATACCGAGAAGAACATCGAAAACTCAGAGAACAAAGACACGCCACAGAAAAGCCTTCACAAATTTCTTTATCTGTCACATTAGAAAATGGCACCCAAATGCCTCTAGACATTGCAACTCTCGAAGCCAGCGTGGTTGAGGCCTGTTCCGGCTTAAGCGAAGTCAGCCATAAACCGATTATCAAAGATACATTGCGCAACCTCTTTGATCGTGTGAATATAAAAGATGTTCACCAAGCCCTCATTATGAGTGCTCGAACATTAATTGAAGAAGAACCCAATTATAGTTTTGTTGCCGCTCGCTTATTGTTAAAAAACCTTCAATCAGAAGCCTCACGTTATCTAATTCTTCCAACACCTAAAAATCAAGCAGACATGGCCAAACAATATGCAACAACATTAGCAACGACTATTCAAAAAGGAATTTCATTAGATTTATTAGACGCCAAATTGCAAACATTTGATCTGGACCGGCTGGGAAGAGCATTAAAGCCAGAACGCGACTTTCAATTTAATTATCTCGGACTTCAAACTCTGTATGATCGCTATTTTCTTCACAGTAATGGTATTCACTTCGAATTACCACAAGTTTTCTTTATGCGAATTGCAATGGGTCTCGCCATTGCAGAACAGGATAAGGAAAGACGCGCCATTGAATTTTATGACCTACTTTCAAGCTTTGATTACATGAGTTCAACCCCTACACTGTTTAATTCCGGAACGCCTCGCTCGCAGTTATCAAGTTGTTTTTTAACGACAGTGCCCGACGATCTATCTGAAATTTACAATGCTATTAAAGACAATGCACTCTTATCGAAATATGCTGGTGGACTGGGTAATGACTGGACACCCGTACGTGCTATGGGTGCTCATATCAAAGGAACCAATGGTAAATCACAAGGGGTTGTTCCTTTCCTTAAAGTGGCAAATGACACAGCGGTAGCGGTCAACCAAGGCGGAAAACGTAAAGGGGCACTTTGTGCTTATCTCGAAACCTGGCATTTGGATATCGAGGAATTTATTGAACTTCGCAAGAACACGGGAGATGATCGCCGTCGTACGCACGATATGAACACAGCGAACTGGATCCCTGATCTTTTCATGAAACGAGTTGTTGAAAACAAAGAATGGACTTTATTTTCCCCAAACGATGTTCCCGAACTTCATGACCTCTTTGGAGATGCATTTGAGCGAGCATACATTCAATATGAAAATAAGGTGGAAAAAGGCGAAATCAAGGTCTACAAAAAAATCTCCGCCCTATCACTCTGGCGCAAAATGCTTGGGATGTTATACGAAACAGGTCATCCTTGGATTACCTTTAAAGATCCCTGTAATCTTCGCTCACCTCAATCCCACGTTGGGGTGATTCACAGCTCTAATTTATGTACTGAGATTACACTCAATACATCGGTCGACGAAATTGCCGTCTGCAACCTAGGCAGCATTAACCTGGCCCAACACGTGACTGAGAAAGGCTTAGATGTCGAGAAATTACACCGTACAGTGAAAACTGCAATCCGCATGTTAGATAACGTCATTGATATCAACTACTATGCAGTCATCCAAGCCAGGCGTTCAAACCTGCGCCATCGTCCCATCGGACTGGGAATTATGGGTTTTCAAGATGCCTTGTACAAAGTTGGATATTCTTACGAATCAGAAGAAGCCGTTGAATTCGCTGATCGTACCATGGAACACGTGAGCCATGCCGCCATCTCAGCCTCCTGTGATTTAGCAGAGGAACGCGGCGTGTACAGTACTTTTGAGGGCTCGTTGTGGAGTAAAGGCATCCTCCCCATTGATTCTATAGAACGTCTACAAGAAACGAGAGGTATGTATTTAGACCAAGACAGAAGTCAAACCTTAGATTGGAACGGCTTGCGGCAACGTGTTAAAACGATTGGAATGCGTAATTCTAATGTTCTAGCCATTGCACCCACTGCGACCATTTCAAACATTTGCGGGGTTTCTCAATCCATAGAACCTACCTATCAAAATTTATTTGTTAAATCGAATTTGTCAGGTGAATTCACCGTCATCAATCCTTACTTAGTCCATGATTTAAAAAAGCTAGACTTGTGGGATTCAACGATGGTAAAGGATCTGAAATACTTTAATGGCAGCGTTCGTTCCATTGAAAGAATACCTGCCCATTTAAAATCTCGATATGCCACCGCATTTGAAATAGATGCCAAATGGTTAATTGAAGCTGCTTCAAGACGACAAAAATGGATTGATCAAGCACAATCTCTTAACTTATATCTCAGCGCACCTTCTGGGAAAAAATTAGACATTCTTTACCGAACTGCCTGGCTACGGGGTCTTAAAACAACCTATTACCTACGCAGCTTAGGCGCTACTGACGCTGAAAAGTCCACCATCAACGAAGGGACTTTAAACGCCGTATCGTCATCGAACGAAACAACAGTTATGGCCTGTTCGATCGATAATCCAGATTGCGAAGCTTGCCAATAACACTGAAAAATTACCAAGGAGATTATATTATGTCCGAAGCATCTGTTGCCGCACCGAAAGTCACCGGCCTTGAATCCTTAGAATTTGGCGCTGCTCGCATTCGTGTTGACGATAAAAAAATTATTAATTGTTTTGCTGATCTCAACCAATTGGTTCCTTTCAAGTATGAATGGGCTTGGGATAAATATTTAAAAGCCTGCGCAAACCATTGGATGCCCAATGAAATTAATATGTCTGCTGACATCGCGCTGTGGAAAAGCCCTAATGGACTCACTGCCGATGAAAGAGAAATCATTGAACGAAACTTAGGTTTTTTTGCAACTGCCGATTCTTTAGTTGCCAACAATCTGGTCTTGGCCGTCTATCGACATATAACCAACCCGGAATGCCGACAATACCTTCTGCGACAAGCATTCGAAGAAGCGCTTCATACTCACGCATACCAACATGTGATCATGAGTCTCGGGATGGACGAAGCACGGGTCTTTAATATGTATCGTGAGATCCCTTCTGTTGCTAAAAAAGCTGCTTGGGCACTGAATTATACTCAAAGTCTAACCGATCCCAATTTTTCGACTGGGACCCTTGAAAACGACCAGCGATTATTAAGAGATCTGATTGCCTTCTACGTGGTTTTTGAAGGTTTGTTCTTTTATGTCGGGTTCACTCAAGTACTCTCTATGGGTCGCCGTAATAAAATGATAGGAACGTCCGAACAGTTTCAATACATCTTGCGGGATGAGTCCATGCATTTAAATTTTGGGATTGATGTTATCAACCAAATTAAATTTGAAAATCCCCATCTCTGGACCCAAGCTTTCCAAACTGAAATTATTACCATGATCAAAACCGGCGTCGAATTAGAATACCAATATGCCATCGATACCATGCCGCGAGGTATTTTAGGCCTGAACGCTGCAATGTTCAAAGACTACCTACAATTCATCGCAAATCGCCGCCTCATTCAAATAGGCTTATCCGAACAGTTCCCAGGCGTCACTAACCCATTTCCTTGGATGAGCGAAATGATGGATCTAAAGAAAGAAAAGAATTTCTTTGAAACTCGTGTCACAGAATACCAAACTGGCGGTACGTTAAGCTGGGAAGAAGAGGAAGAAGCGGTCTAAGACTCTAGAGCGATAACGCCGCCAAATCCTTAACTGATTTCTGCCCGGAAGGTTGATGATGCGTCAAATAAGCTATTACCAAGCCCCCGAGGCAGAAATAGGTTCAAAACCAAATCGATGGGACATCATCGCATTGTTCCTGATACTAGGGGTTTTCGCGGCCCTTGCTTGGGCCGCAACCCAGATGAAAGCACCTTATCAAGTGGGGCATCCCTTACCGATTTCATTAGATCCCAGTGCATTACCAGGATACGCTGCAAAAACCGTTCTGCGCATGTTCATCGCCCTGCTCTTTTCGTTCTTAGTGACTTTTACCATCGCACCCATTGCGGCAAAAAGCCGACAAGCCGAAAAGCTGCTTATTCCTCTCATCGATATCTTACAATCTGTGCCCATTTTGGGGATGCTATCCATTACCATCGTACTTTTCATCCAACTATTCCCCAACAGTCTCATAGGGCCAGAGTGTGCCGCTATTTTTGCCATCTTCACTTCTCAAGTTTGGAACATGATTTTAAGCTTTTATCAATCATTGCGAACAACTCCCAAAGAGCTCTACGAAACAGCCGCGATGTTTCACCTCTCTTTCTGGCAAAGATTTTGGCGCATTGAAGTACCCTATGCCATACCCGGGTTACTGTGGAACACCATGGTTTCCATGTCGGCTGGCTGGTTCTTTGTGGTGGCATCCGAAGCTATTTCGGTCTCCAATCAAGAAATCATGTTACCTGGCATTGGATCTTATATACGAGTTGCCATTACAGAAGGAAACTTGCCAGCGATGTACTACGCCATCATCGCCATGTTGATTGTGATTTTTCTCTATGATCAACTTTTATTTAGGCCACTCCTCACATGGGGAGAACGATTTAAAATGGATCGAGTCGACGACATTCACCCTCCTCGTGCATGGGTATATCAATTATTAACCAAAACCAATTGGTTAAAATTTATTCAAATCATTTGTCGTGAAATATCAGAATTTTGTTTAAACTCCCCTCATTGCAAAATGCCTTCACTGCATAAAAGCACGTTACACACTCGCTACTCAAAAGTATTCATTTGGTTCTGGAACGGCTTGCTCGTGTTCGGCGTCATTTGTTCCAGTGTACTTCTCTGGAACTTTATTACGAAAGCCGTCTCTTGCGTTGAAATACGTCACGTTTTTTTTCTCGGAATGATTACGGGTCTTAAAGTTACCATACTCATCATAATTACTTCCTTGATCTGGGTCCCAATCGGGATCCTCATTGGTTTGCGCCCAGAGGCCAGTCGATTTATTCAACCCATCATTCAGTTTCTGGCCGCCTTCCCTGCCAATCTGATTTACCCACTGATTGTTACCGTGATCATTCGGTATCATCTAAACGTTGAAATTTGGTCAACCCCACTCATGGTGATTGGCACTCAATGGTACATCCTATTTAATATTATTGCCGGGGCAGCCACAATCCCAAATGACTTACGGCTCGTCACTAAAAATTTAGGGGTAAAAAATTGGTTGTGGTGGAAACGCCTCGCATTACCAGCCACCTTTCCATACTATGTAACAGGCAGTATCACCGCCGCTGCAGGGTGCTGGAATGCCAGTATCGTCGCAGATGTCTTGGAATGGGGACCCCATAAATTGGTTGCTACAGGTCTAGGAAGTTATATATCCCAATATACAACCAGCGGAGACTTTCCACGAATTGCATTGGGAATCGGAGTCATGAGTTTTTATGTACTGGTGATAAATCATTTAGTTTGGCGTAGGCTATACAATTATGCTGCCTCACGCTTTACCATGGAGTAAAAAATGTCTAACGAACCTCTAATTCGTTTAGAAAACGTACAAAAATCTTTTACCAATCCGGAAGGAAAAAAATTACTGGTACTAGACGACATTAATTTCACTTTGCATGAAAACGAGATTGTTGCTTTATTGGGCAAATCAGGTTCAGGAAAATCGACTTTACTCCGAATTATTTCAGGGCTAGTGACACCGACCGAAGGTTCCCTCTATTTTCGCGGAAAGACAGTCCAAGGTCCGGTCCACGGCATCTCGATGGTTTTCCAAAATTTTGCGTTACTGCCATGGTTAACAGTCCTTGAAAATGTGGAATTGGGGCTGGAAGCCCAAGGAATGCCTCGTAAATTACGAAGGCCCAAAGCCTTAAATGCGATCGATACCATCGGTTTAGATGGATTTGAATCGGCTTATCCTAAAGAACTATCCGGTGGAATGTGTCAAAGAGTCGGATTGGCAAGAGCCTTAGTCGTTGAACCGGAACTCTTGTTGATGGATGAGCCTTTTTCTGCTTTAGATATTTTAACCTCCGAAAATCTCAGAAATGATTTACTACAGCTTTGGACTGATAAAAGAACTCGGACCAAAAGTATACTGATTGTTACCCATGATATTGAAGAAGCTGTCTTAATGGCCGATAGAATTATTATTTTCTCAACGGATCCAGGACATATACAAGCAGAGATACCCGTTCATTTATCACTCCCAAGGGATCCTCAAAGCGATGAGTTTCGACAATTACTCGATAAAATATATACACTAATGACCATCAGTGAACGAGCAAAAGTGACTCAAACTCATGCTAAAACGACCATTCTACATCCTGAATATGCTTATCGTCTTCCTGAAGTCAGTGTTTCGGAATTAATCGGGCTCCTAGAGTCCATGGAAGATCACGAAGTAGAAGATAAGATTGATCTTCCACAACTGGCGGATGAGCTTCATTTAGATATCAATAGTTTGTTTCCACTGACCGAAGTATTAGACATGCTCCATTTCACAACTATTTCAAACGGTGATTTGGTCCGTTTAGACGCCGGTATAAAATTCGCCGCTGCCGATATATTAGAGCGTAAAAATTTATTCGCCAAACACTTACTAAAATATATCCCGTTGGCCCAACATATTCGAGAAGTGCTCGATAACAACCCCAACCACCGCGTTTCTCAGAATATTTTTCTCGATGAATTACGAGACTTTCTAACAGAAGACGAAGCTGAACGGCTATTACGCATTATCATTGATTGGGGGCGTTATGCTGAAATCTTTGCCTATGATTACGATGCTGGCCTACTCAGTCTTGAAAATCCACAATAAAGTGATTATACGAACTAAAGGAAATGCCTTACAAATCGCTTTTCCAAGACTAACCCTGCATTTTTCGAGATAAATAGAGTAAATCGCGGCTATTATACTTCCCGTTAAATACGCACTATGTCATACTATTTTAACTATGCGGCTCACGAATTTTCCCTTACGTTCTATCGTTTTGCTTCTTTTGGTGTTTACCCCAATAATTAGTTGGTCTTCAAACAATAATTGGTCGGTAGAACTCATCGGGATTACCAATGAACAAAAAATATTCGTCTTAGCCAATCTTAGCATTAAAGCCATTAGTACTGAACCCGAAATGCCTCCAGACCAAATCACTCTATTGGCCCAACAAGGTATCGAAGAAATTACTGCTACCTTAAAAGCTCTAGGGTATTATCACTCTGAAACACGCTTAGAAGTAAAACCGACCTCCAAAGGAGGCCAAATCCGGTATCACATCGAGACTGGACCACCCGTTCTCATTCAATCTGTCCGGATCACGCTAAAAGGATCTGGCAAAGATCACCCTGAACTTCTAAAATTGATCCAACATTGTCCATTAAAAAGAGGAACACAACTTAATCACAACAGTTATGAAAGCTTTAAACAAAGTTTGCTCGGTAAAGCTCTGCAATTTGGCTTTTTAGATGCTATCTACATCACAAACGAAATTCGATTGGAACCTAGACTCAATCAGACTAGTATTATCTTAGAACTCGATACAGGGGTTCAGTATAAATTTGGACAAGTTACTTTCGCTTCTTCCCCTTATCCTGAGGATTATTTAAAACGCTACATTCCATTTTCCCCAGGAAGCCCTTATACCGTCGAGAAACTCTTAGCTTTCCAAAAAGCTTTAACAGACACAGATCTTTTTTCTAAAGTACGAATTGACCCTCTGCTAAATGAAACCCAAAACTATGCAGTCCCTTTAAACACACGCTTAACCCCTAAACCCAAAAATAAATACACTGCCAGTATTGGTTTTTCAACCGACACTGATATGCGAGGAATGTTAGGCTGGGAGCGAAGAAGATTAAATATCCCTGGCCATCGCATTAATGTCAATGTTCGAGGTTCAAAACGATTAAACCAATTAAATGCTCAATATACGATTCCTGGGAAGCGACCTGCCAGCGATCGAACCGCCTTCGGGACTCAAGTGACCGAAGAAAAATATAGCGATGGTAAATACAGTCTACGTAACGAATCTGGTGTAACTCGTATTCAAAAACGAGGAAAATTTGAGCAGATCACTGGATTGCACTACTTATCGGAAGTTTTTCGTGAACTCCCGTCTGATCCAAAAAAACAATCCCACTTTTTATTGCCTGGTTTTGGCTTTACTTGGACCAACATTGACAAAACATCATTATTGCAACACGGTACCCGAATTACCTTTACTCTAAAATCTGGTCTTAAAACAGTTTTTTCTAGTACCAATCTGGTTCAAGGTAAAACTCAAATAAAATGGATTTATGCGATGGGAGAAGTTACTCGTTTGATACTTCGCAGCGACATAGGAATTATGGCGGCCTCCGATGCAAGTAGTGTCTCTATTCCATTAAGCTTACGTTTTTTTACTGGCGGTGATCAAACTGTACGAGGCTATGGTTATAATTCATTAGGGCCAAAAGAAGCCGATCGAAATGGAAATCTCATTGTTATTGGGGGACGATATCTATTCGTTGGCAGTGCAGAACTGGAAAGAAGAATATACAAAAACATCGGTGCAGCCATTTTCGTCGACAGTGGTAATGCAATGAATCACTGGAAATCACGCCTCGCTACCGGAGCAGGAGTTGGGCTACGCTACGAAACCGCGCTAGGCGCACTTCGTTTCGACGTTGCCAGACCTATGCTAAAAGGAAAACATAGGCCTCGTATCCACCTCACATTTGGGATGAATTTGTAATAAACTAATGATATGTTTTGGAAATTAATCGGTCGAAAAATTTTTTATCCCTTAGCCGTTCTCTGTGCACTGAGTCTATGGCTGCTAGCAACAGACTCCGGGTTAAAAACCTCTTTTACTTTCATCAAATGGCTAATGCCAGGGACGCTCACAACTCTGCAGATCACAGGATCCTGGATTAACGGAATTCAGCTGGAAGGCTTAAGCTACGAGTCAAAAGGGATCAAATTCACCGCGAAAACTGCAGAACTGGAACCACAAGTCTTTCAACTCTTCAACCAAAGAATACAAATTCCTTATTTTCGAGCAACCGACTCCCTCTTAGAAATAAAATACCATTCAGCCAAACCAATCTATATATCTAAGATTGAGGGTAATTTGAATGCAACCAATAACTTCAATCAATTCTCATTGGAAATTCTCAACATAAACGGCTCCTGGCTTGATTTACCGTTAAATGGTAGGGCAAAAATTAAAATTGACAACCAACGATTATTCCCTCTAAATCTCATGCTATCACTGGGCGAAAATCATCTAAAAATCTCGCCTTCTACTGAACATAAAGATCAAATGAACTGGATTGTTTCTCTTAACGCTAAAAATTCATTTCAAGCCGTGATAGACGGGGTTCTTAGTTCTAAAGAAAATTACTCTGAATGGCAAGGTGAAATTACCAACGCCTTTCTAACCTCTTCTCTTAATGGCGATTGGATATTAAAGGCACCTGCTCAATTTAATTTAAACGCACAAAATTTTTACGTGAAGGAACTCAAGTTTGAAAATCACACCGGCGTACTGGCAACAGCATTTGCTAATTGGGACCAACAAGAAGGTCTCCTAGCCGTTCTTGAAATTCCTTTATTACCTATTCAACACCCCAAACTAAAAGGCAAAGCTTCGACCATAGTCACGATTTATCAAAAGCCAAATGAGCCCCTTTATGCAAAAGGGGACTTTAACCTTTTTCCTGGGGTGTTTACCCTAATCACACCAGAAAACAAAGAGCGCAAACTGGCCTTCCAAGGAGGAAAGGCTACGGTTCAATTAGATAATGGGGTGCTTTGGACTCAATTTGATTTTAATGAAAACGATCATAATCACATCACCGGAAAATTCTATCTGCCAGTCACACAACCTTTTGCAGCAATCTTAGATCAACCTTTACAAGGCTCACTGACTGGAACCTTTGGAGATATTAATTTTTTATATGTATTTTTTCCACAAATTTCAAAATTAAAGGCTAACCTAGATATTACAGGTAATATTATAGGAACCCTTAAAAATCCTATTCTTCAATTGTTAGCCCTTTCAAAGAATGCTTCGTTTTTAATACCCAAACAAGCTGTTTATATTAAAAACATTAATGCTGAGATATCAGGCGAAATTCCTGGGGCTCTCACCTTAATCGCCTCAGGAACCTCAGGGAATGGTCAATTTAAATTAAATGGAATTTACGAACACAAAAATGGTCCTGATTTTTCTTGTGAGCTACTGGGTAAAAATATCCAAATATACAATACCAATAGTATCAAAATAGCCGCTTCTCCCCAGCTTGCCATCCACTATCATTTGAATACCTTATACATTGAAGGAGAGGTCCCCATTTTAGAAGCCAATATTATTCTGAAAGATGAGAAAAACAGCATCGCTGTCTCAAGGGATGTTGTTATTATTAATCCATCAATCAACGACACAATTTCTACCTTAAAAGTTGTTCCGAGTCTCTATGTGACAACAGAAAATCGCCTGCACTTCAAGGGCTATGGTCTTGATGCAATCATTGGGGGTAAGCTTGCCATTGATAAGCGACCTGACGGACTTTTATCCGGCACCGGCAGACTGACTATCAAAGAAGGGAAATACCGCTTACAAGGGGCAACACGATACATCAATCGGGGCTACTTGTTATTCCCCTCTGGGACTTTGCTAAATGATCCCATATTAGATATACGTATCGTACAAAAAAATTCAATGCAAGAAACTAATGCTTCCGATGTGGGGATCTATGTACAAGGAACTCTGCAAAAGCCAATACTCTATCCCTATTCAAATGCAAATCTACAGAGTACTGAAATTTTATCAAGGCTCGGCTTTGGATCCACTTCGACCGCTGAAAGCGAGACCGAACGACAACTGCTGTCGCAAACCGCGTTCTTAATTGCAGGAAGTGCTAACCCCGTGATTGAGCATCTACAAGAAAACTTTGGGCTGGAAGAATTTAATATAGAAACTCGTGAAACCCATAAATCGCTCACAACTCAAGGTGCTACCGATACCGTTTTAGTCTTGGGTAAATCTCTCTCACGTAAACTGTATCTTCAGTACCTTCAAAGTGTCTTAGAACCCATCAGTACGGTCCGATTAAAATATGCATTAACCCCCAGTTTTTCCGCCAGTGTTGAAACAGGAACCGAAGGCATGGGTGGTGATCTTATCTATTCAGTGGAGAAGGATTAATGAGCCCAAGCAATTTACTTGAAACAACCGAACACACACCCATGATCCAACAATATCTTCGGATCAAAACTCGTTACCCAGATCATCTTTTATTTTATCGGATGGGCGATTTTTATGAATTATTTTTTGATGACGCAAAAAAAATTGCTGCTTTATTGAACATTACTTTAACAAGCCGCGGCCAATCTGCTGGAAAACCTATCCCCATGGCTGGTGTACCACATCATTCTGCTGAAGGCTACCTCGCCAAGTTAGTCCGTTTGGGAGAAACCATTGCGATTTGCGAGCAAATTGGTGATCCCAATACCAGCAAAGGACCGGTTGAACGCCAAGTGGTTCGTATTCTCACTCCTGGAACTTTAACCGACGAAGCTTTATTAAACGAGAGACAAGATAACTTAATTGTCGCAATTCATTCTCTCGATCGACAATTTGGCATCGCCTGTTTAGACTTAACCAGCGGTCGATTTTCAGTGTCGGAAGTCTCTCAATTCAGTGAATTATTGCACGAAATTAGCCGTTTAAATCCTGCTGAACTACTCATAGACAGTACTTTCCCGCATTCTGATCAATTACAACAAAATACCTGTATTCAAATTCGTCCGAACATGAATTTTGAATTCGACACAGCAAAGGATATTCTATTACACCATTTCAAATTGAAAGATCTTTCTGAATTCGGTTGCCATTTACAACGCGCTGTATTTTGCGCAGCAGGTGGTTTATTACACTATGTCAAAGAAACCCAATTAAACGAATTACCTCACATCCAAAAACCCAGCGTTGAAAACCCCAGAGAACACATCCAAATGGATGAAAATACCCGTCGAAATCTTGAATTGGCTGTAACATTGCAAGGGAAACAATCCAATACCTTATTAGCCGTTTTAGATAAGACTTCTACTCCAATGGGAAGTCGTCTGTTATCGCGATGGCTGCAACGTCCTTTGCTGTGCCATACGACATTAAACAAGCGACTGGATGCCGTTAGTACGTTAATAAAACAAAAAAATCTCTCTGAATTAGCAGAATCCATCAAATCGATTGGTGACATGGAAAGAATTTTATCCCGAATTGCCCTGCTTTCTGCCAGACCCCAAGATCTGGTCCGCTTAAGAACGGCATTAAAAAACCTGCCAACATTGAAAGCGATGATCGACCATTATTCAAACCCTTTATTGGCCAGCCTTTCTTCCAAGCTACAATTATTTCCTGAACTGTGTGTGCTATTAGAAACAGCGATTGTCGACAGCCCACCCAACCATGTTCGAGAAGGCGGTGTTATTGCGAATGGCTACGATGAAGCGTTGGATGAGTTCCGAAATTTAAGTGAGCATGCCGAAGACTTTCTAATTAAATTAGAAAACGAAGAACGCCAAAAGTCTGGTTTATCTACGTTAAAGGTCGGATACAACCGCATCCACGGTTATTATATTGAGATCAGCCGTGGACAAGCTAATCTTGCACCAAAACACTACACCAGACGCCAAACGCTTAAAAATGCCGAGCGTTATATTACCCCGGAGCTCAAAGAGTTTGAAGATAAAATCCTTTCCAGTCGTGAACGAGCATTGGCTAGAGAAAAATACTTATATGAAGCTGTTATGATTCAGATCCAAGAGTCGTTATCTGCGCTTCAAGTGACAGCACAAACTGTGGCCACAATAGATGTATTGGCTTGTCTTGCCGAGCGAGCTGAAACACTGAATTGGCAAAGGCCTGAATTATTGGATTCTAATGAGCTACATATCCAAGAAGGTCGGCACCCCATCGTTGAACAAACATTAACCGTTCCCTTTGTAGCAAACGATTTAACTCTAAACCACTCACGTCGAATGCTAATCATTACCGGCCCCAATATGGGCGGTAAATCTACCTATATGCGTCAAACCGCTTTAATTGTCTTACTGGCCCACATGGGTAGCTTCGTCCCAGCAAAGGCCGCAAAAGTAGGTAAATTTGATCAAATTTTTACCAGAATTGGTGCCCAGGACGATCTCAGTGGAGGGCGTTCAACTTTTATGGTTGAGATGACTGAAACCGCCCATATATTACATTCGGCTACTGAAAACAGTTTGATCTTGATGGACGAAATTGGCCGAGGGACTAGCACCTTCGATGGTCTATCGTTAGCATGGGCTATTGCCTCTCACTTAGCATCCACGGTTCAGGCTTGTACCTTATTTGCTACCCACTATTTTGAAATGACTCAATTGCCAACCATTTTTCCTTCATTAGCGAATATTCATTTAGATGCGGTTGAGTATGAAGACACCTTAGTCTTTCTTTATAACGTTCAAGAAGGTGCCGCAAATCGGAGTTATGGTATTCAAGTAGCACAATTAGCTGGAGTTCCAATGAGCGTGATAGACTTGGCTAAGCAAAAACTGGTTGAACTCGAAACAAATTAATCAAGAGATTGGTGGAGTCACTTCTTTACCATCAACTGTCCATTTTCCTTTACTGATTGACATTTTTATTAGGTAGTTTTTGTCTTTTTCAGTTACAATCCCATCTTGACTGAACTTCTGAAGTTTTAAAGCTAATTGTTGTTCTAAATACTGTTTTTTATGATCTGGATCTAATTTTTGATAATTGACATCCTGCCCTAGTTCTTTAATAATATTCGCAGATAACCATTCTTTAAGCATATCCTTTGGAATACTCAGAGAGAAATCCCCTTCCAAGGTATTTTCAATCATTTCTTTAGAAATTGGCAGTTTGATATCCGAGCCACCGACTTTAAAATTCATTGATAAATCAATCTGGCCGCCGGGTAAGCTGAGAGAAGCATTATTCACAATAATCTCAGGACTGTGTTGCAACAGTTGGCTCATCATTTCATCCGAAATAGGCTCGCCAGAACTTTTCTGAGACAATTTCTTTAGAACAACCATCGCGAGGTGATTCAGTTGTAAATCCAAACTTAAAGGTCCATAGGGTGTATTCGCTAATTTTAATGACTCAAAACCCAAATTCCAGCCAAAATCCAGCAACTCCGATTTGATGGTTTCATTCACCATAAACTGCACGTTGCTCAATTCAAAAAGGAATGCTTTATCGGAAATATTGTCTATTGCTATCGATATTTTTCCAGGCCAGTCACCCTCTGACGTAATCGTTTGATCGAATGTCGCCTTTATTTTTTGAAAATTTAGATTAGTTCCCATCAAATCAACGGTTATCCCAGGAAATTCAACTTCGGAATTTAAATTTTGCCATTGATTATCGAGAAGAGAACGAAAGCTCCACCCTGTCCCTTTAATCATATACTGGTTATGGGTCACACTAAATGCATTTCCAGCAGCAGTTAATTCTATCCCGCCGCGATAATCAATGATTGCCTGACTCGTAAAAGGCAAGGAAACCGATTTTGGCAACTCACCAGGAGTACTGTTTACAATCGCCATCTTAAATTGGAATAGTTTATCCGAGGAAGGTGTGAAAATAAGAGGGCCATTATAAAAAACATGCTTAACTTCAATGGGTTTGGCATTTTCAAAGGGTTTATATCTGATATGTGTAACTGCAGTCGATCTTAATGCTCCTTTACGGAAATAAACCAAGTCAATTGAAAACACGTCATTACCATTGAGTAGATCGATTGAATCTTTGAATTTTTGTTCAACAATACCCGCAACATAGTAAGAAATCCCTAATTCGATTGCCAATAGGATCCCTAATATTAAAAAAATCGACGCAAAAAACTTTTTCATGATCTTTAGTATCGGAAAAGAATAGAAAAACTAAAGGGGTGACCCACCATCAAAGTGTTCATTTCAGTACTGTTGCCAGACGCAGATCAAACTACACGGCTACAAACTGTTCCGCACTACTCCCACCTCCGAGTCTCGGAGCTGTGAAAGTTGAACCATTAGCCGGAGGTATGGATCCACTGCCATTGGCAAGGGGTGCAGGTGCAGCACGAAATTTAAATCCTAAGAAAGGTTGAGATGCCGGAACAGCGCTAGCCGTACCATTCAAACCTCTGTGTTCCGAAACCTTTAATTGCTGTTGTTCTCTAAGGGCCGCGTTTTGTTCTAATTGCACAAATAGCGACGCTTCGGCTTGTTCCGCTCTTTGTCTTTCCGCCGCTAATTGTGCCATTAATGCTGCGATTTGTTCAGCCTGTGAAGTTAAAGTTTGGGCTTGTGTTGTATTTAGAGCTTCAACTTGGGTAATTGTTGTCTCTCTTGCTGCTAGAGTGG